>QFCE01002432.1_pt1 | contig 41574 bp, 35 predicted proteins | sample 5346091 | NCBI WGS metagenome assembly QFCE01 (sample SAMN09062252, study PRJNA434731) | Human gut metagenome, whole genome shotgun sequencing project. | isolation source: stool timepoint A chromium assembly | host: Homo sapiens | collected 2015 | reverse complement strand
ATATCGTCACACTCCTTTTATAAGTGCTATTTATCTACTATTATTAGACAATATTTTCTATTAAAAATCAACCATATAATGTGACATAGCCTTACAAAAAAAGATATTACAGATTTAGCATTTAACCAAGGTTCTTTAGGAATGGAATTCTCATGGAACTATGAACGTCAGATGCACATTGCTTTTGCGATGATGATGAATCACAACTTGAAAAAGATTTATGAAGGTGATGAAGAAGGATATCGTGATGCATTAGTAAGACACGTTGAATTCTTTAACATTACTCCACAGTTGGCTCCATTTGTTGGTGGTGTAGTTACTTCAATGGAAGAAATGAAGGCTAGAGGAGAAGTTGATGGAGAAGCAATCGCTAGTATCAAAACTGCATTAATGGGTCCATTATCAGGTATTGGTGACTCAATCTTTGTTGGATGTTTACGTGTTATCGCTGTTGGTATTGGTATTTCTTTAGCACAAACTGGAAATATCATGGGACCAATCTTATATTTCTTACTTTATAATATTCCATGTTTCATTGTGCGTTACTTCGGTGCTCACTTTGGATACAATTTAGGTTTCAATTACCTACAAAAGATGCAAGAAAATGGAATGATGGACAAATTATTATCTGCTGCAAGTATCCTTGGAGTTATGGTAGTTGGTTGTATGTCTAAAGATATGGTTTGGACAACATTAAATATTGAATTATCTAGAATTGGTGATGAAGTTACAACACTTCAATCAATTTTAGACGGAATTATGCCAGGATTAATTGGTTTAGGTGGTACTTGGTTGTATTACTTCTTATTGAAAAAGAAAGTCAATCCAGTAATTTTGATTTTCGGAACAATGATCATTGGTGTAATCGGTGCTTATTTTGGCGTATTAGCAGGTTAATTCATTAGATGAGGAGGAACAATAAAGTGATTAATTTTAATGAACAAGCAAAAATCGACAGCGTGAATGGAGCATTGGCTCTTCGCCCTCAAATCAACGAAATCGTTGATGAAATTTGTGAACGTGGATATTCAAATATCTGCTGGTTAGGTGTTGGTGGTACTTGGGCAAGTGCTATGCAGGCAACTGTACACATGAAAGAAATGTCAGCTATTGAAACTTGGGCAGAAAATGCAGCTGAATATTTAACTACAGGAAACAAACGTATTACTAAAGATACAGTCGTTATCATTTCTTCTGTAACCGGAAATACAAAAGAAGTAGTTGACGCAATCAAAAAAATCAAAGCAGAAGTTGGCGCTACAGTTATTTCATTCGTTGATGCTAAAGAAGCTATCTTATTAGATTTAGCAGACTACAAGATCTCTTATCCAATTAACGAACAATTAAAATTCTTCATGGTTGCTGACCGTTTCATGTTCAACAATGGTGAATTCGAAGACTACGAAGATATGTACGCAGAATTCGACAAATACTTAGCACAAGCTTTAGTAGAAGTTGAAAAGAAAGCTGAACCATTCGCAATTGAATTCGCTAAAAAACACTGGAATGATGAAATGCACTATTTCGTAGGTGCTGGTAACCAATGGGGAGCTACTTACTCATACGCAATGTGCTACTGGGAAGAACAATTATGGTTAAAAACTAAATCAATCACATCTAATGAATTCTTCCACGGTATGTTCGAAATCGTAACTAAAGAAACTCCAGTTACAATTTATATTGGTGAAGATGCTCAACGTCCATTATCTGAACGTGTTGCTAACTTCATTCCAAGAATTTGTGCAAACTACACAATTATCGATTCTAAAGATTACGAATTAAAGGGTATTAGCGAAAAATATCGTAAACACTTGTCTCACCATGTAATGCACGCAGTAAACAACAGAATTGATGTTCACATGGAAATCGAAACTCGTCACCCAATGGAAATTCGTCGTTACTACAGAAGATTAGAATACTAAGATCTAATTAGGATGTTTTACCTGGCTTTTGATGGGAAACATCCTTTTTTTCTTTGGCTTGTCCTGTTAAAATAAGGAAGAGGTGGAAAATGATGAAAAAACTATTAACGATTCTATGTTCGTTGGTTCTATGTATATCTTTATTTGGGTGTCAAAAAGAGACGAAGAATTATATCGCCAAAATTGAAGTGGAGGACTATGGAACAATCACACTGAAATTAGATGGTAAAACAGCTCCAATTACGGTACAGAACTTTGTAGATTTAGCTGAATCAGGGTTCTATGATGGATTGACATTCCATCGTATCATGAAAGGTTTTATGATTCAGGGAGGAGACCCCAATGCGAATGGTACAGGTGGATCGGATAAGACAATCAAGGGAGAATTTAAGGATAATGGTGTAAAGAATAATATCAAACATAAACGTGGTGTTATTTCTATGGCTAGAAGTTCAGACTATGATTCGGCAAGTTCACAATTCTTTATTATGCAAGAAGACAATGATTCATTAGATGGACAATATGCAGCTTTTGGACATGTTACTAAAGGAATGAAGATCGTAGATCAAATTTGTGAGGATGCAGATCCCATGGATGATAATGGTACAATTGCCGAGAGTAAGCAGCCTGTCATAAAAACAATTAAGGTATCTGAAATTAACGACTAGAGAAATCTAGTTGTTTTTTTGGTTTGATATTTATTGTTAGTCATTATAAACTCAATTTATTTAGACTAACTGAGGTGAATTATGATCAATAAAAAATTATTGTTTTCGGTAAAAGAAAGTATTCCGTATATTCAAAAGAATGTGTTATATCAATGGATAAGATTAATTTGTAACGTATGTTCTACGGCATGTTTATGCTTGATTATCGCAAAATATAGAAATATATTATGTATTGGAATCATTTTTATATGTTTAATACTTCGCTATATTGTAAATCAAAAGGCAATTGAGATGTCGTATTTATCGAGTCATATTGTCAAGGAAACGCTTCGCTCTCGTTTATATAAGAAGCTGTCTAAAATTGGAATTGAGTATACAAATAAGTGGAGTACAGCAGAAATTGTACAATTATCAAGTGAAGGTATTGAACAATTAGAAACCTATTTTGCGAATTATATTCCGCAATTCTTTTATTCTTTAATTGCACCAATAACTTTATTTATCATTATTTCATTTATGAATTTTAAAGCCGCTTTGGTTCTACTGGTTTGTGTTCCACTGATTCCTATGCGTCAGTTAGGGTCATATTTTCATATTGCGATGAATGGTATGGCGGCAAGTGATAAGTTGTTTGCGATATTAGAAAAGGAAATAGAGGAGAAACAAAATGTAAAATTAGATTCATATTCAATTTCTGCTCACAATCTACACTTTGGATATACCGATAAGGAAGTTTTACAGGGTATACACTTTAAAGCATTTAAAGAAATGATTGGTTTTGTAGGTGAGAGTGGTAAGAGTACAATTGTCTCTTTATTGATGGGACAATATTCGAATTATAGGGGTGAACTGAAGCTATCAAATTATGAAATCAAGGATATTAATATCTATCCATATATGGCTTTGGTTTCTTTAGAAAGCTATTTGTTTAGTGGAACGCTTAAAGACAATTTTTCGGTGGCTAAAGATGCCTCTGAAAAAGAAATGAATAGCGTATTAGAAAAGGTGGGTATCCTTGATTTTGTACATGAACAAGGCGGACTTAATATGCACATTGAAAAGCGTCCTTTTATGGAAACAAAGACATTTTGTTCGCAATGTAAGGTACATTGTTACAAGAAGGATAAAAGAGAACAGATTCGTAAGGTCATGCGTTTTTCTGGTCCTAGAATGTTGGTGTATCATCCTATCATGGCGATTCGTCATTTGTACTACCAAATTACAGACAAATAGAAAAAATATGCATAAAAGTAAAAAATATTCTTTAAAAATATGCAAAAATGATATAATGCCTAGTGTTTAGAGGGTTTTAGAATGAGAGAAAATATTGAAAAGTATATTGAGTTAATTATAGGAAGTATTTTACTTTCGTTAGGAATTTATTTATTTGTGACACCTAATGGAATCAATTTTGGTGGTGCCATTGGTATTGCACAGATTATTGAGTATTTTATTGTGAAGATGATTCCAAGTCTTGGGCATATGAATTTGGTGGGAATCATTAACTTTATGATTAATATTCCTTTGTTTGTGATGGGATTTAAGATTATGAACAAAGAGTTTTGTATCAAGACGGTCATTAGTTTGGTGGTGCAAACCATTACTCTATCTATTTTGCCAAAGCAATCTTTTGTGATTATGCCAGATATGCTTTCAAATTGTATTTTTGGAGCCTTAATGTGTGGTATTGGAGTTGGACTTGCTTTACAGAGTAGTGGATGTTGCGGTGGTATGGATATTGCCGGTGTATGTTTATCTAAGACAAAACCAGGCTTTTCAGTCGGTAAGCTTTCAATTATTATCAACTCAATTTTATTTACAATTTGTGCCTTTATTTTTGATTTGCAGACATCACTTTACTCCATTATCTTTGTGGCAATTCTTTACTTTATTAGTGATCGCATCCATTATCAGAATATCAACATGACTGTATTGATTTTCACAAAGAAAGAGAATATGAAAAATGTGATCATGGAAAGAACCGGCCGTGGAGTAACGTATTGGATGGGGAAAGGTGCGTATACAGATACAGACCAATATATTTTATTTTGTGCTGTCAATAAGTATGAGATTCGTAACTTCAAAAAAATTATCAATGAAATTGATCCAAAGGCTTTTGTGACAATTAGCGAGGATCAAGAAATTGATGGTGGATTTGAAAAGAGATTATGATGTAGTAAAAACTACCTACAAACTTTGCAAGAGTTGGTGTGGGTAGTTTTTTTGTTTTCCAAAGAAAAAAGGAACGATTATTTCGTTCCTATGATTTCTTTGGCAATCTTTTTACCTTCCATTACAGCACTACCAATTGTTTTTGGCCCAGTGAAGGCATCTCCAATAATGTATACATTCTTTAATGTAGAGGCGTGTGTATTGGTTGTTTTTAAATCGTCATTTAATGGAGTGAAGTCTACTTTTTGACCAATAGCCATCGCAACTAGATCGCAATCCATTGTGAATAATGAATCTTTTACTTCGTGGCAGCTTGCTCTTCCAGATTCATCCATTTCTCCAAGTTCCATTTTCGCAACTTGAACACCACAAACATTTCCGTTTTCATCTTTTAAAATGTCTTTAATGTTGTTTAAGAAGGCAATCTTAACACCTTCTTTTTCACAGGCTTTGATTTCTGCAGGACTTGCAGGCATTTCCTGTAAAGATCTACGATATACGATTGTGACATCATCAATGATACGAACTAATGATCTTGCGCAATCCATCGCAACATTTCCACCACCCCAAACAATGGCCTTTTTATATTTTTTGAAGTCTTCTTGTTTGTGATTGATATTTAAATCGTAAAGTAATGTTAAGCCGGCAACGACGCCATTACCTGTTTCAAAACCAAAAGTATTTTCAATTTGGGCACCAATTGCTACAACTACATAATCATAGTTTGTTTGTAATTCCTTAAACATAGTTTGATCCACAAAAGTATTAAAATGGAATTTAACACCGGCTTCAATCAATCCGTTATAGGCTTTTTCTAAGAATGTTTTGGGCATACGATATTCAGGAATACCTGTATAAATGGCTCCACCAATTTCAGCTTCCTTATCAAAAATATCAATCTGGTATTCATTTTCTGTTTTAACTAATTCTTGAGCTAATGTATAGCCAGCAGGACCGGCTCCAATAATGGCAATCTTTCTTGTCATAATTAAATTCCTCCATCTTTTTCGCCACTTAATTATATCATAAACTATTTCCTTAGGTACGAAAGAGCTCGTTTGTTTACGTTTTTTACGGCAATCTCAAGTTCACGAGCTGAAATTCTTTTTGCGCCATTGGCCAAAATCGCATTTTGAATCAAGCCATCACTTGTCGCAACTGATAATTCATATTTCTTTTTTAAGTCGTGTACAGCCTTTTCAATATAGCTGTCTGCTGTTTGATTGTATCTAGTATAAATAATGTCTAGATTTCCTTGATTAAAATGTGAACCTGTATTGTTTTTAACGCAATATCCATCAAATACTAAGATGACTTTGATCCGCTTATATCCTTGATAATTCGAGATTCGATTGATCAATTCATCACGAGCAGATTCAATGTTTACTTTGGCAATATCTTTTAAATCTTGCCAGTCATAAATCATATTGTAACCGTCAATCATTAAACATTCTGGCTTTTTATCTTCGATATGAATCTGATTTAAATTCATATCAACCTTCGCTTTTTTCTTGATTGGCTTTTCAGCTTTCTTGTTGTTTCCACCAAGTGAATTAAATACTTTCTTTAATTCTTCTTCACGAACAGTATGTTTCACATAAGAAGCATAGGAAGTTGTGTTGGCTTCTTTAATTTGGATGTGCATATGCTCCTTGACTTCATCCCAAGGCACAAAATAACCTGCTCCATGTTCGCAGAATACAGATCCGGTTGGATTGTTTAAATCGGCTTCACTATCATAATTTGTTTCTTCAATGATCTTTTCTTGATTAAAACACTCATGATAGTCTTCTAATTCACAAATAAATTGGCCTTTTCCTTTTGTGTATGCGATGACATCTTTTTGATAGTCCATCAACTCACGAACGGGTCCCGTTCCTTTTATGTGAACAAGATTGTTGATGTCTTCTTCAATTTTAAATGAGCAATGCCTGTTTTCTAAATCAAACAAGGCTTTTGAAACATATTGATTTTCAACGACTAATTCAAAACTATAATAAGGTTCTAATAATACAGATTCTGCTTCTTTTAAACCTTGTCTTATAGCACGATAGGTTGCTTGTCGAAAATCCCCACCTTCTGTATGTTTTAAATGCGCTTTACCGGCCACTAAAGTGATTTTTATGTCGGTAATTGGCGATCCAGTTAATACGCCTTTGTGTTGTTTCTCTTTTAAATGCGTTAAAATCAGATTTTGCCAGTTTAAAGCTAAATCGTCATTGGAACAGTTTGATTCAAACACAAGTCCTTTACCTCTAGGTAATGGTTCAAGTTTTAAGTGTACTTCGGCATAGTGTCTTAAAGGTTCAAAGTGCCCTACACCAATCACACTATTTTGAATGGTTTCTTTAAATAAAACTTTACCCGTTGTAAAACCAACTTTAACTTTAGATCTTTTCTCAATTTCTTTTTGAAGAATTTCCATTTGAATTGATCCCATTAGCCTTAAGAAAATTTGTTTCGTCTGCTCATCATATTCAATTTGTAGCTGCGGATCTTCTTGAGCAAGTACACTGCAGTAGCGCATCATAGTGAGTGCATCTACACCTTCGGGAAGTAGGAGTTGGTAATTCATATAGGCATTTAAGAGTGGTTTTGTCGTGTCAGATTCAAAGCCTAGCCCTTGACCTACTTCATACTTGTTCAATCCTTTTAGTGCACAAATCATTCCTGGATAAGCGGTTTGTACCATTTCAAATTGTTTTCCGTTATACAAACGAATTTGATCTACCTTTTCATCTGTACCAACTTTATCTTTGGCATTTAAAACACCACCCGTAATCTTTACGTGGGTTAAACGATTGCCTTGGTCATCATTTGAAATCTTGTATACACGAGCACCAAAATCTTCAGGGTAATCTTGGATAAAAGATAAATCGATGATCGCATCCATTAAATCTTCGATGCCTTGGATTTTTAAGGCAGAACCAAAGAATACGGGGAAGCATTCTCTTTTAAAAATGGCTTGTTGAAGAAGTGATGAATCGATTTCTTCGGTTTCTAGATAGTGATTCATGATATCTTCATTCAACATGGACAGTTCATCTTCAGCATCTTTTGATTTAAAATTGATACAGTTGGATGAAAAATGCACTTTAAGATCATTCATAAGCTCTTCTTGTGTCTTATAGCTAATATCCATTTTATTAATAAAGATCAGCGTAGGAATCTTATAGTGTTTTAAGCATTTCCAAATGGTAGAAGTGTGAGATTGAATACCGTCTTGTCCGTTGATTAAAAGAATGGCTAAATCTAATACTTGAAGACTTCTTTCCATTTCACTTGAAAAATCGACGTGGCCGGGTGTGTCAATCAAATAGATTTCACTATCTTTCCAATGAAAGTGAGCTTCTTTTGAATAAATGGTAATGCCTCTTTCTCTTTCTTGATTATCATAATCCAAATAGGCATCTTGATGGTCGACACGTCCTAATTTTCGGATTGTTTTTGATGTATAAAGCATACTTTCGATACAAGTAGTTTTACCTGCATCGACATGCGCTAATATTCCAGTTACTATTCGTTTCATAAATATCATTTTATCATGTTGACGCAAATGATAAAATAGAGATAGGTTTTTTCGGAGGAAAAATATGAAAGTCTTAATGTTGAATGGTAGTCCACATGCGAGTGGAGTGAATGATTTGGCTTTGCGTGAAATGGAAGTTGTATTTAAAGAAAATGGGGTTGAAACCGAAATTATACAAGTTGGAAACTTAGCTGTTCGTGGTTGCTTAGCTTGTGGTGCTTGTACGAAACTTGGCAAGTGTGTATATGATGATATTGTCAATGAATTGTTACCTAAATTTGAAGAAGCGGATGGATTGGTCGTTTCAAGTCCTGTATATTATGCCAGCGCGAATGCAACATTGATTGCAGTATTAGATCGTTTGTTCTATATTTCGCGTTTTGATAAGACAATGAAGGTGGGGGCTAGTGTTGTTTCTTGTCGTCGTGGCGGAGCGAGTGCTACTTTTGATGAATTAAATAAGTATTTTACAATCAGTGGTATGCCTGTTGTTTCGAGTCAATATTGGAATTCAATTCATGGAAATACTGCGCAAGAAGCCAATCAGGATGAAGAGGGTAAACAAACAATGCGTGCTTTAGCTCGTAATATGACGTTCTTGATGAAAAGTATTGCCTTAGGTAAAGAAGCGTATGGTTTGCCTGAAAAGGAAATTAGAAAGGGTACGAATTTTATTCGTTAAAAGGTGATCACATGGTGAATTTAAGACATCCAGATAATATATTTTATGATCGCGAAGGCGATTTATTCATAATCACAACGGATTTAGATGGTCGTCAGGAAGTGGTTTGTAAGACCAATCTTGAATGTGTGAGTGATGTTTTGGCAAGATTATTAGATATCAATTTTAAAAAGGTTCTAGACAGTGACGATCATTTACGTATGTTAGGTGATTTAGAACAATTTGCGTGTGTATATGTACTGAAACTAATGACATATAAGACGGTAAAGGGACTTTATTTAGAGTTTCCTACTTTAGCCAAGTATCAAGGTGCAGCTCTAATCAGTGCCAATACAATCATTGATAATCGTAATGATGGCTACAACAATAAGTATCACTTAATGTTGGTGAATGTTATCTATACATCTATGATTCATGCGACTGTTAAGTATGCAGGTTCAAGTCAGGAGGCTGCACACATGAAAGAAGTGTTTGAAACGGTTTTACCAGATGATAAGGGTCTGATTGAAACGTTGAATGATTTCTATGATGGTGCTATCAATGAAGCGGATTTAACGGATATTATTAAGAATATTCAAAACGAAAATACGACAAAAGCTTAAAAAATCGTTTTCATCGACCGATTTTCGATTTTCGGTCGAGTACAAATGTAAAAAACATCTCTATGTTTAACGTGGAGGTGTTTTTTTATGAAACAAATTGTGCAATTTATTGAAGATAATAATATTTCAGAGGAAGAAGTTGCCAAAGCAGCCCATATGTCTTTGCGTAATTTTAGAAGGCAAATTCATTCTGAGGATCGCACGCAAACGCGTATTGTACTTATTCTTGCAGATTATAATCATCAATCTATTGATTCGATTTTCTTTGATCAAATGTATAATCAGCCCGTTAATTTAGAAGGCTTAACATGGAATCAGGTTCAAGATATTATGAAATTGATTCATCCTGAACTATTTACAGATATTAAAAGAAGTTCGAAATTTAAGGATTTTGAATACAATTTAAAAAATGATATGGGTGATCGTATGCGTTTTATACGAGAAGTTGTTTTTTCGCTTTCACAAATTCAATTTGGCAAATATATGGAAGTAACGAGAAATACTGCTAAGTATTGGGATGAGGGACAGATCAATGTGGATAAGATCTTAAAAATATCGCAAAGAACAAATATCAGTATGGACTTTATGATTCGTGATAATTATCCGTTGACTTTACAGACACAAGGTATGAGTGAGGCTTTATATTTGGCAGTTATGACAAATTGTGTATTGTATCGTTTGAGAAATATGAAGCAGTAAAATAACTTTAACTTTAGAGCAAAAAAATGCTCTTTTTTTCTTGCATAATTGATGGTTTCCTATATAATAGACTTGTTCTTTTAATGAAACAAAAAGTTTAGTATAAAAAACAAGCAGGGGTGATTGAATGAAAATAGGCAAAAAACTAAAAGAGCTTCGAACCCAGAATGGGTTGACTTTGGAAGAACTTGCGAATCGTAGTGAATTAACGAAAGGCTTTTTATCGCAGTTAGAGCGCGACTTAACAAGTCCAAACATTTCTGCATTGGAGAATATATTGGAAGCTTTAGGTACCAATTTGGCAGATTTCTTTCAATCAAGCAAGGAAGAGCAGATTGTTTTCCATACGCAAGATTTTTTTGTGAATGAGCAAGATGATTTGGTTACGGAATATATTATTCCTAATGCCCAGAAGAATCAGATGGAACCTCTTTTATTGACTTTAAAACCGGGCGCAAAGTCACAGGAAGTCAAGGCTCATGAGGGAGAAGAATTTGGCTATATTTTAAAGGGCAGTGTTGTTTTAGTTGTTGGTAATAAAAGGTTAAAAGTTAAATCAAAAGAAACCTTCTATATTACAGGTAAGGAAGGGCATTATTTAGAAAACGTATCGAGTGCGGATGCCAAAGTATTATGGGTATCTACACCGCCTGTATTTTAATTGACAAGGAGAGAACATACATGGAACAGGAAAAGAATAAATTAATTCAATTTCGCCACATCGTAAAAGAATTTGATGGTCAAGTTGTGTTAAAGGGTATTGATTTAGATATATATGAAAATGAGTTTGTCACACTATTAGGTCCTAGTGGTTGTGGAAAAACAACTTTATTACGTATTTTAGGTGGCTTTTTAGAACCTAGCGAAGGACAAGTCATCTTGAATGGAGAAGATATTTGTGAAGTGCCAGCCTATAAGCGTGAGTTGAATACGGTTTTCCAAAAATATGCACTATTCCCTCATATGAATGTGTATGACAATATTGCGTTTGGATTGAAAATTAAAAAGATGAGTAAGGACGTTATTGATCAAAAGGTCATGAAAATGTTGAAGTTGATTGGTCTTGAAGGATTTGAAAATAAAGATGTTACTTTACTATCTGGTGGTCAGCAGCAGCGTGTTGCGATTGCGCGTGCATTAGTTAATGAGCCAAGCGTATTATTGTTGGATGAACCTTTGAGTGCGTTGGATTTAAAGCTTCGTAAAGAAATGCAGTATGAATTAAAGAAGATTCAACAAGAAGTAGGAATCACATTTATCTTCGTTACGCACGATCAGGAAGAAGCACTAACAATGTCAGACAAGATTGTTATCATGAAGGATGGCGAGATTCAGCAGGTTGGTAGTCCAGAAGACATTTATAATGAACCAGTCAATCAATATGTTGCGAAGTTCATTGGGGAAAGTAATATTATTCCAGCACGTATGGTTTGCGATAAGAAAGTGCGTTTTGATGATATTACATTTGATTGTGTCGATGTTGGATATAAAGAAAATGAACCGGTGGATGTCGTAATTCGCCCAGAAGATATTGATATTGTGGATGTGAAAGATGGCAAGATGACTGGTGAAGTTGAGAGTGTATTATTTAAGGGTGTTCACTATGAAATTATGGTGGAAACAGTTCCTGGTACGCATGTTACGGTAAATATGCACGTAAACAAGAACTATGCGATCACAAGTGAAGATGGAAAAGAAAAGATTTCTGCCAACGACTTCTATCTAGACTTAGAAGATATGAAGGATATTGATGATAAAGAAATCATTGCGCGTGCCGATGCACAGGCTTGGAATCCTGAAACAGATGAGTTTATTTCAATTCATGATATTGATACAGATTTAAAACAGGAAGTAGGAGAATATACTGTTACTTTCTCAACAAACAATAAAACTTCAATTACGCGTAAGATTTGGGTTGTGGACCAAAGGGTTGTTGAAAACAAGAAGGCTAATGAAGCCGTTTCTGCGTTTAACTTCTTTAAAACAGTGGATGAAATCAAGGAATCCATGGCTATTGATACAGACTTGAAGACTTGGGCAAATGCACAGGGTTGGAAGTTGGATGACGAAAACGAAACAGTAGATCTAGATGTAGATTATGATTTTGATCCTGAAACAATCAAGGAAGGAATTTATAAGGTTACTTTCTGGACAACAGGACGTGAATTTAAGATTCATACAACGGATTATGTAGAGGAAGGAAAAGAAGTCGGACTTACTTTCTTTGCGGAAGATATTCATGTTATGGAGAAAATGGGATTCTAGAAAATGAAAAAATTTCAACAATTAGCAATCCCTTATATTGTGTGGGCTTGCATCATGTTGTTGCTTCCGATGTTGCTGATTGCGTTTTATTCAATCATTCAGCAAGGCAACAGTATTGTGCACTTTAAGCTTACATTAGATAACTATGTTCGTTTCTTTACAGACAAAGATTTCTTGTTGATTTTATGGCGTTCTTTATGGATTGCCATTAAGACAACCATTATTTGTTTGTTGATTGGATATCCAATCGCATACTTTATTTCTAAGAATAGTCCTAAAGTTCAACAAATCTTAGTTCTTGCGATTACTCTTCCTACATGGATCAATATGCTTGTAAGAACATACGCATGGATTGGTATTTTATCAAGTGATGGAATTATTAGTAGCTTTTTAGGCTTGTTTGGAATTCATACAGAACTTTTATATACAGAGGCTGCTGTATTGATTGGTATGGTGTATAACTTCTTGCCATTTATGATTCTGCAGATCAACACGGCTTTAACGAAGATGGATAAATCTTTATTAGAGGCGGCTCAGGATTTGGGGGCCAATAAATTCCAAACGTTTTGGAAGGTTATTTTCCCACTTTCATTACCGGGCGTAGTTTCAGGTATCACATTAGTGTTCTTGCCAGCTGTAAGTTCATTCTTCATTCCTAAATTATTGGGTGGAGGACAATTCTTCTTGATTGGTAACGTCATTGAAAACCAATTCATTACTGTGGGAGAATGGAACTTTGGTTCAGCTATCTCAATGATCATGGCTATGATCATGATGCTTCTAATGATGCTTGTAAGGAAATTGGAAGAGCGTAATAAGGAGGAAAAATAGGCATGTCGAAAGATAAGAGAGTATTAGGTAAAGTAGGCATGGCTTTATTATTGGTGTTCTTTTATGCGCCAATATTATTCATGATTATTTTTTCCTTTAATAGTTCAAAATCATTAACACACTTTACAGGGTTCTCGTTACGTTGGTATGAGGCTATGCTTAAAAACCACGGTATGATGGAATCTTTGTATGTCACAATTATTATTGCCTTATTGGCAACAATTATTTCTACGATCATCGGTACGATTACGGCGATTGGTTTATCAAAGTCAAAGAAAGTATTGCGTGCTTTTGTCAGTCAGGTCAATGATTTTCCAATCATGAACCCTGAAATTGTTACTGCCATTGGATTGATGCTTCTATTTATTACTTTCCAAATTGAAAAGGGATTTGTGACATTATTATTAGCACATATTGCTTTCTGTATTCCATATGTTATTTTGAGTATTATGCCTAAGATCAAATCATTAGATCCAAACTTGGCCGATGCTGCAATGGATTTAGGGGCTACGCCTTGGCAAGCTTTGGTGAAAGTTATTGTGCCACAAATTATGCCGGGTATTGTTTCGGGTGCTTTAATTGCGTTCACAATGTCTTTTGATGATTTCGTTATTTCCTATTTCGTAACGGGTCAAGGTGTAAAGAACTTGAGTATTATGGTGTATACAATGTCTAAGCGTATTAATCCAAGTGTAAATGCGATTAGTACATTGGTTGTCTTGTTGATCACAATCACATTAACAATTGTGAATATCTTACCTATCATTCGTAAAAAGACAAGTCCTTCAAAACAAAATAAACCTTGGAAATGGGCTGTTGCAGGTGTTGTAGTCGTTGGTTTAGTGGCTTCTTTATTTGGCTTAAATAAATCAGCTGGTAGTCAGCCTTATGCAGGACAAACTTTACATGTATATAACTGGGGTGAATATACAGGTGAAAATATCATTTCAGGTTTTGAAGAGTTAACGGGAGCTAAGGTTATCATGGATAACTTTGATTCAAACGAGCAGATGTATATTAAGGTTGCCAATGGCGATGCGTATGATGTATTAGTTCCAAGTGATTATATGATTCAAAGAATGATGCAGGAAAAAATGCTTCAAAAATTAGAGCCAGAAACTCGCAAAGAATGTTTAGGTGAATTGGTGGATGCGATCAAAGGTCTTCCGTATGATCCAAAGAATGAATATTCAATTCCTTATTTCTGGGGTACTGTTGGTATCGTATACGATAAGAGAAAAGTATCTGAAGAAGATTTGGAAAAAGATGGATGGGATATTTTCTTAGATCAGAAATTTAAGGGAGATATCTATCTATATGATTCTGAAAGAGATTCATTCATGATGGCATTAAAAGCTCTTGGATATTCAATGAATACGACAAGTCAAGATGAATTGAATGCAGCATATAACTGGTTGATTCAATGTGTTCAGACAATGGATCCAGAAATTGTAACAGATGAAATTATTGATAATATGGCACAGGCAAGAAAGGCTTTAGGAGTTATTTATTCTGGAGATGCGGCTTATGTCATGTCTGAAAATGAAAATATGGGATTCTATATGCCAAAGAGTGGAACAAACTTATGGTCAGATGCGATGGTTATTCCTAAGAATGCGAAGAATCCTAAGCTTGCGAATGAGTTTATTCGTTATATTACTAGCTATGATGCAGCTATGGATAATTCGAGTTATGTTGGATATACTTCACCAAATAAAGAAGTTATGGAAGAACTTGGTGGTAAAGGCGGAGATTATGATGGTATCAACGCATATACACCTCGTGCTGGTTACGATAAGGATGAAGTATTCCAATATGATGAAACTACACGTAAGATCATTGCGGATTTGTGGTCTAGAGTAAAAGTTTCGGCAAGTAACGCACATTAGTCGAAGAAAATTTCTTCGACTTTTTTTCATTATTATTATAGAATGAATGCATGAATCCGATTATTTTTATTTTATTATGCTTTGCTGCTTTAGGCTTATTTGACAAGATGTTTAAGAATCGACTTGGACTAGCCACTTCTTTTGATCGAGGCATTATAACGATGGGCGATTTTATGATGAGCGTAGGAGGCTTTTATTGTATTGCGATTGCGTTCTTAAATGGTCATGCCACTTTATTTGAAAATAAAGAAATGATTATTTCAAGTTTGTTGGCGCCAGATCTTGGTGGATATTCCATTATAGAGTCTATGACACATGCAGATAATATCTTGATTTTCTGTGGTGTATTATTAACGTCCACTTTAGGATGCTTAATTAGTTTTCAATTGCCAATCTTTTTAAATGAACTGGATACAGATGATTTGAATCACTATTTAAAAGGAGTTGTGTATGGTATTTTAGGTTTATTACCTATTCTTATTGGTTGTGGCTTTTTATTGCATATTGATCATTTTTTGATTGTGTTTTTACCCGTAATTCTTATTTGTGCTATTTTGATTGGTTTATTTTTTATTTCATTTCAAACATTAATTGTAGTATTAACCGTTTTTTCTAAATTAGTACAAATGCTTGGGTATATTTTCTTTTTTCTAGTTTGTCTAACCTTCTTTTTCAATTTGAACTTCACAAATGCGACATTAATCAATGAAGCACTACGCATTGTATTTCAAATGAGTATTATTGTATGTGGTTCTTTAGTGTTTTGTGAAATTGTATTAAGAAAGTTTTCAAATCAGATTGAAAGAGTAGGTCAAATACTAAATATTGATAAATACTCAGTGATGGGAATTATCTTATCTTTTGGAACAAGTATTGCGATGCTTCCTTTATTTAGTAAGATGAATAAGAAGGGCAAGATTATAAATGCTGCCTTTTCTTTGAGTGGAGCTTTTGTGTTTGGCGGACAACTCGGTTTTATTGCCTCAGTCAATCCTGCAAGTGTGACTTGGTTTGTGGTTGTGAAACTGGTAGCCGGAATATTAGGTTTAGTTATAGCGAATGTAATGGAGGAATGATTATGAATTATATGGAATTGATGGAAAAAAGTCGTGAAGTGATGGGGACAAAATTATGTAAGTCTTGTCCTGTATGTGATGGAAGGGCATGTCGAAATACGATTCCAGGTCCTGGTGCTAAAGGGATTGGGGATGTTGCGATGCGTAACTATGATGCTTGGAAAAACATTCGTGTGAATATGGATACAATTACTGATAATGAGCCAGTAAGTACAGAATTAGAACTATTTGGTCATACATTTAAATATCCGATTTTTGCAGGTCCTGTAGGAGCTGTAGCCATGCACTATTCAGATGCATATGATGATAATGGATACAATGATATCTTAGTAAAAGGTTGTATAGAAGCAGGCATTTGTGCGTTTACAGGAGATGGAAAAGATCCTAGTATAATGGAAAATGCGACACGAATTATTAAAGAGAATAATGGGTATGGTATTCCAACGGTTAAACCTTGGAGCTTAGAGACTTATTTGGAAAAGCTAAATTTAGCTTTAAACAGTAATGCCTTTGCGGTAGCTATGGATGTAGATGCAGCTGGACTTCCTTTCTTGAAGGGGTGTCAGCCTCCTGCAGGAAGAATGAATACAGAACAATTAAAGGCAATCATTTCAAATACACCTGTACCATTTATTGTGAAGGGTGTTATGAGTGTGAAGGGGGCTTTAAAGGCAAAAGAAGCGGGAGCTAGTGCAATTGTGGTTTCGAATCATGGTGGTCGAGTTCAAGATCAGACGCCTGCAACTGCTGAAGTACTCGAAGAGATTGTAAAAGCTGTAGATGGCAGTATGAAAATCTTTGTGGATGGTGGACTTCGTAATGGTGTCGATATCTTTAAGGCTTTGGCATTAGGTGCGGATGCTGTCATTGTAGCTCGTCCATTTGTGAATGCGATCTATGGAGCAAAAGAAGAAGGTATTCAAGTCTTAGTGGATAAACTTGGCAGTGAACTTCAAGATACTATGGAGATGTGTGGGGCTAAAAGCTTAAAAGACATCACTCGTGATATGGTAAGATAGGCAGCTTAAATGCTGTCTTTTTTAATGTAGAGAAAAAATGTGCAAAATAGATACTGAAAATCTCGGAAAAATGTGTAAAAACAATACTAAAAAGTCCGGAAAAATGTGTTGAATAGATGTAGAAAAGTCAGGAAAAATGTGTTAATTTATAATTAAGAGGTGGTATCATGAAGCGAAATGCGATTTTAGAACTAGTTCAATGGAAAAATAGTCCTGAGAGAAAACCAATGGTATTAAGAGGGGCAAGACAGGTTGGTAAGACTTGGTTGATGAAGGAATTCGGTCAGAATTATTATGATAATTATGTTTATTTTAACTTTGATGAAGAAGATGAATTAAAATCTATTTTTGAAACCAATAAAAATCCACATCGTATTATTGAACTTCTTTCTATGATCAGTGATGAAAAAATTGAGCCTGAAAAAACTTTGATTATCTTTGATGAAATTCAGGAGTGTCCTGAAGCATTAAATACACTGAAGTATTTCAAAGAAAAGGCGAATGAATATCATGTGATAGCGGCAGGAAGTCTTTTAGGTACATTATTGGCAAAGCCAAAGTCATATCCTGTAGGTATGGTTAATCTTTTAGATATTTATCCATTAACGTTTGATGAATTTTTAGATGCGATTGATTCTGGGCTATATGCATATTATGAAAGTGTTCAAAAAGGACAAGTGATTGAAGAGATTTTTCATCAACGCCTATTGGATGTATTTAATTATTATCTTATTATAGGGGGTATGCCTGAATGTGTATCTTCATGGATCAAGTACAAGGATCCTACTATGATATCTAAAATTCAAAGAGAATTGATTGAGGTTTATGAAAATGATTTTTCTAAACACAATGGAAAAGTGAATAGTGGACGTATTTTGATGGTGTTTAGAAGTATTGTTGCTCAACTTGCGAAACCAAATGAGAAGTTTATGTATGGTGCCGTTCGTGAAGGTGCTAGAGCTAGAGATTTTGAAGACGCTATTGAATGGCTTGTATCAGCAGGTATGCTTAATCGTGTATATAATGTGTCTAAGATGGAACATCCGTTGTCTGCTTTTGATAAATTGGATCAGTTTAAATTGTTTGTGTTTGATACTGGGCTTCTTAAACAAATGGCGGGTGTGGATAATGGCGCCATATTATTGAAAACGGATTACCAATTTAAAGGGCCGTTGACAGAAAACTATGTGTTACAACAATTAAAAGGTCAATTTGAAGTTGAACCTCGATATTATTCGGATAGAAATGGTGAAATTGATTTTGTGGTTCAAAATAAAATGGAAATTATTCCAATTGAAGTAAAGGGTGGTGAGGATAGATCTGCCACTTCTTTTAAGACATATGTCGCAAATTATGCACCAGAACATGCATATCGTTTTTCTAAGCGTGGATATCGTAAAGATGGTGATTTCACGAATCTTCCATTATACTTGGTTCGAAAAACAAAGAATTTATTGTAGTTAATTGTTTAATGTGAGTACCCATCTAACGACCCCATGCACTAAATAGACATCGATATCGTCAATATAACAGGTACTATATCCTTGTACAAAGGATGGTGCTCGTTATGTATTACAAAAGAAATAATAAACGTTTGTCTGTTAGTGGTCGTGGAGACTATATGTCTACTTCTGATTTCATTATTCAATATTACACAAATTTAGATGCTTGTCGTAAATTTTTCTACGACATCAAATGGCCTACTGGCTACTATTGCGAAAAGTGTGGCTGTACTCACTACTATTTCATGAAAACTAAGAATTGCTATCGTTGTGCTAACTGCAAACATGATGAAAGATTATTATCCAATACGATCTTTCAGGATAACAAACTGCCTTTAAACGTTTTATTGCACGGTTTGTTTCTAATCTTTACTGCAAATAATGGTATTTCTAGTATGGAACTTTCTAAAGAATTGAAGGCCAATTACAAAACAGCCTGCTTATTACAGACTAAAGCTCGTATACTTATGAAAAATTCGAATTCAAAGAGATTTTTGGATTCGGATTTTTATGAATCAGATGTAGCCTATACAGGAACTCCATCACATAACGGAAAGTGAGGGCTGGGTACTGATAAACAGCCCTTTTTAATAGGCTTTCAACAGAACAAGAAAATCAGTATCCACGTTTTGTTAAGATGCAGGAAGTGACCACAGATTCAAGCAATATCATAAAAGGATATTTTGAAAAATATGTAAAAATGTCCAAAGAAAGAAAATTGAATACAGACGGCAAAACAACATACAATATCTTAAAAATAGGATAGAAGTAAACAACGAAGTAATTGACTACGATAATGATAACCATCGATTATACTTTCTAAACAAGATCATATCCAATTTAAACAGTCAGTTTATTGATAGATTTCATGGCGTTACCAAAAGAATGTTGCCCTTATATTATTCTGAATTCGAATGGAGATTCAATCACAGGAACTGCAAGTCTATCATGGATAAGATCAAGAATTATATAATGCAATCAAGCATAGCCGCTCGAAAGATGATTCGTGATTCAATGGACCAATATGCCACGGCTAGAGGCTTGGAAAATGCCTGGGGTTGTCAGATGGGTACTCACATAATAATTTAAAATTGTATATGAATAAAAAAAGAAGTCGTAGTATGACTTCTTTTTAATACTTAGCTTCAATTTTTGAATAGATTAAGTTTTTAAAACTGTCAAAATCTGTACAATTTTTAATATCTTGAATCATATCATTATCGCAGAATAAGGAAATTAACGCTTCGTATAGGGCGTGAAAAGTTTGTTTATCCGCTTTATTGATTGCCAACAATAATACAATGTGAACAGTATGTGTATCCCATTGAATTCCTTTTTTCGAAATGGCAACAGATATACATGTTTTTATTGCATTCATTTGAAAAGAGTGTGGTATAGCGATTTTTCCGAATGCAGTCGTAGCGGCATTTTCTCGCTGATATACTTTTTCTTCAAAATCTAGTTCCACATAATTTTTATTTTTTAAAGTATTGCATAAATAAGATAATAGTTCTTTTTTTGTTTTTAGGTTGGGGTTGATTACAAATAAGTCTTTTTCAAAAAAATTATGGAAATTTAGTTTTAATTTAATATTTTTGTATTGTTCTTTTTGTCTTAATATTGTGTTTTGAATAACTTCAAATTGCGATGTTACATTTAATGGGGATACCATGATGATTTCAGTGTTTGGCAATGATATGTGAATAGGTATAGTTGTAAAAATTATAGATATCTCTGGATGTGAATTAATTTGGGAAAATTCAAATTCATCTGAATAAGTTCCTAAAATGTTTATTTGATGGCCAAAATTCATCGCTATTGTGTTAAATAAAGATGTGGCTAATTCGTGGTAATTTGGGCAAAATATAATGGCTGGTATTTTGTTTTTGTTTATATTCTGACGCTCAATTTCAGCTCCTATATGTAAAGCTAAGAATGCTGTTTCTTCCTCACTTATTTCAATGTTGAATCGATTCATTAAATCTAATGTGACGTATATTGCAATATCGAATACCATAGGACAATTATATTTTATGGTTTCCACCATTGGATTATTTGTATTTTGCCCTGATTTTACACGAAAAATCAGATTTTTTAAATGTAGAGTAAACGGTGTAGTGAATGCTTTGCTTGAAAGATCAATCATATAAAATTCATTAATATTTTTTACATATTCATTCACCAAAGAAATTATTTCGGTACTCACAATATTTTTTAAATCTTCATTCATATTGTTTAAAGATAAATTGGCGTTTGATTTAAATAACATGTATATTTCGTATAATTCTAAATCATTAAATTTGATGTCAAAATCTTTTTCTATTTTATTCTTTAATTCAAATATAAAATCACTCTCGTTTGTAGATTTAATAGAATCGTTTACTTGATGGTTGTCTGTAATTAAAATTTGTCCGTGTGTTCCTCGATTTATAATAATCAAGAGATGTAGCAATAAATTTGCTAAAGAAAAATCATTTAAATAAAAATTGTATTTACTTAATAGGTTGAGAACAGTATCTTTTAATTTTGGAAGATTTATATTTTCAAAGTTGTTTTGTAATAGATTTAAACTTAAATAGCTATTTTTAGATTCCTCATTTATTACGTAACTAATTAGTTTTCTTATGTCATATTCATTCCCTTTAATATATATGTAGTCGTTTTTGCATATAAATTGAACATGATAGGAAGAAAAGTTTTTGTTCATTTTTGAAATGATAGATTTAATTGAGGAATAACCTATACAAAGAACATCACAGAGATCAAATAAGTCTAATTGAGAATTATTAAGGACAAGTTGCTTGATAATATAAAAAGATCTTTCTTCGAAAGTTTGAGGAAACTGCTCGTCATTTAAAGAGATAAATAAGGTAGACTTAAATTCTGAACGAATTGAATATCCAGTATTAGATGATGAAATCACTGTTTGATGGTAAAAGAAATTAATCTCTTGAATATATTTTTTAATGGATCTAGTAGATATATTTAGTGCATTTGCTAGTTCGGAACTGGTAATGGGATAGTTTACATTTAATAAATACTTAATAATTCTATTTTGATTCTTCGTCATATCTGGGTCCTCCATGTTCTGCTTTTTTTATTGAATGATAAAATAATTATAGAATTGCATTTCTTATTATCATCGTTTAATTATAGTATGTAAGTTGGAATGTACAAAAAAAAAGGAAAATAAAAAAGTTCACCCTGAGGTGAATGATATTAAATGATTTAATTAAATTTGGTAAATATAATGAACTTGCAAAAAGGAGGACAAAAAATGAATTACAAAATTTTTTTATGTTGTGGAGCCGGAATGTCAAGTGGCTTCTTAGCACAATCAATGCGTAAAAGCGCAAAGAAAAGAAAGGTTATGGCCACTATTGAAGCTGCAAGTCAAAGTGATGTCGATTCTTATATCGATGATATGGATCTGTTGTTAGTTGGTCCGCATATGTCTTATGTGTTTGATGAGTTGAGAAATAAGGCAGAGTCTTGTGGAAAAAAAATGGCGGTTATTCCTGAAGAAATCTATGGCAATATTGATGGAGAAGCATTATTAGACTTTGCAATAGATATTTTAGAAAATAAATAATAAGTGTATAGGAGAAAAAAATGAACAAATTAATTAAATTTTTAGAAGAAAAATTTGCTCCTAAGATGAATAAATTAGCAGAAAATGCTTGGATTCAAGTGGTTTCTAGTGGAATCATGCTTGTGCTACCAATCATCTTATTAGGATCGGTTATTTCGTTATATAATATCGTTAAAATTTATGTACCAGTTTTACCTGACGTGCAACCGGTTTATAGTTTTAGTTTTGGATTGTATTCTTTAATTTTAAGTTTTTTGATTGGGTATCAAGGAATGGATAAATTACATCATAAGAAATATCAATTATGTTGTGGTATTATGTCATTGACTAGTTTCATGATGATGTTATCACCTACAATCGCAGATGGAACAATTTCTTTCGAATTTAGTCGTTTAGGCCCTAAAGGGATTTTAGTTTCCTTTGTTGCAGGATTAATTTCAACTGTTATTATGCATTTATATGCAAACTGGGATCCATTTAAAAATAATACATCTTTACCTGAATTTATTGTGAATTGGTTAAATCAGATTTTTCCTACAATGGCAATGTTAACTTTAACAATGATTTGTACAACGTATCTAAATCTTGATATTTTTGTAATCGTACAAAAGATTTTTGAACCAATAACAGTATTTGGACAGACATTACCAGGATTCTTATTGATTTGTTTAACACCAGCTATTTTATATTCATTAGGAATTAGCAGTTGGTTACTATCTCCAGTGTATACACCAATCATGCTTGCTGGTATTACAGCTAATATTGAAGCAGTAGCCGCTGGTTTACCACCAACAAATATCGTCACTCAAGAAACAATATTTATCGGATTTGTATGGATAGGTGGCATGGGAGCTACACTTCCGCTTGTTTTATTAATGTTAAAAGCAAAATCTAAGAAGTTAAGAACAATGGGAAAGGTATGTTTAGTACCATCTTTGTTTAACATAAATGAACCGGTTATTTTTGGTACGCCAGTAGCATTTAACCCATTTTTAATGGTTCCTATGTGGATCAATGCAATTGTTGGACCATTAATTGTATGGTTTACAATGAAAGCGGGTCTAGTGAATGTTCCGGCAAAATTATTAACTGGTCTAAAAGTGCCAATGCCTATCAGTTCAGTAATTGCTACAGACGATATGCGAGCTGTTGTTCTTTGGGCTGTATTGTTGGCAGTATATACGTTAGTTTGGTATCCATTCTTTAAATCTTATGATAAGGACTTAGTAGAAAAAGAGAAATAGGAGGAGTAACAATGGAAGATGAAATTATTCAGGCTGCTATGCAAATTATTTTGCATGCTGGAAATGCACGCGAAGAAATTAGAAAAGCAGTAGAGGACATAAAAAATTTAGATGAAGATTCTTATAAAAAAAGAATTGTAAATGCTAAAGAATTATTGAGAAAAGCTCATGTACAGCAAACTCAAATTATTCAAGATGAAGCAAAAGGTATTCATCACGAAATTAATATTTTATTCATTCACGCACAAGATACTTTAATGACAATCATGTCAGAATTAAATATGTTAGAAACTTTAGGTAGTGTACTTTTGGAGTTTGGACAAAAAATTAAAGATAATGAGGGAAAGTAAAATGAAGGTGATGCCAGATAACTTTTTATGGGGAGCTAGTCATAGCGCATATCAATATGAAGGCGCAGCACAAGAAGATGGAAAAAAATTATCACAGATGGATGTGAATAATTATAATACAGGTTTTAGTGATGCTAGTGTTGCAAGTGATGGATATCATCGTTTCAGAGAAGATATAGCTTTGATGAAGGAATGTGGATTTACTGCACATCGCTTCTCCTTTTCGTGGTCTCGTGTTTTTCCGGATGGTGTCGGGAATGTCAATCCAGAAGGTATTCAATTTTATGATGAATTTATAGATGAATTATTAAAAAATGGTATTGAGCCATTACCTACTTTATATCATTATGATATGCCAATGGCATTAGTTGATAAATATGGTGGTTGGATTGATAGGCAAAGTGTGGATGATTTCACAGCGTATGCAAAATTTATGATTAATCGCTACAAGGATAAAATTAAACATTGGATTACAGTGAATGAACAGAGTATAATTGTAGAGTTTTGGACAAAAAAGAATTATATTCCTGAAGAGTATTTACAAAATCCGCAAATTAAATATCAAATCAATCATCACATGAATTTAGCACAGGCTAAAGCTTGTAAATTGGTTCATGAGTTAGTTAAGGATGGGAAAGCAGGAGCCGCAATTGGATATTCACCAATTTATGGTCTGGATTCGTCACCTAAAAATATGTTGGCGATGCTAAATGCTGAAGATTTGAAAAATCATTTTTTCTTGGATATTTATTTTAAAGGTCAATATCCTAAGGGGGCCATGTCATATTTGAAGGAAAAAAATATAGCTCCAACCATTTTAGAAGGAGATATGGATGTAATTAAAGAAGGTTATTCAGATTTTTTAGGTGTTAACTATTATGCTAGTAAGTGCGTTAAATATCCAGATGAATCACTTACAGAAATCATAGACGCAAAGAGTAACTTATCTGGTAAAAAAGGTGATATGGGAGCTTATGAATTAATGCCAGATTTCTATCAATATTTAAAAAATCCAAGAGCAGAAACAAATGATTGGGATTGGACGGTCGATCCTACTGGAATGGAATATTTATTGAGAGACATTTATCAACGTTATGAGATTCCTATGATTATTACTGAAAATGGTTATGGAGCACATGATGTTCTTACAGAAGATGAACGAGTTCATGATGATTATCGTATTGATTATTGGAAAACGCACTTAAAATCAGTTTATCGTGCCATGGAGTTAGGTGTAGAGGTGTTTGGCTTTTTGCCATGGTCGTTTGTAGATGTGTTAAGTACAAGTAATGGCTATAATAAGCGCTATGGTATGGTTTATGTAAATCGAGAAGATAAAGAATTGTTAGACTTAAAACGCATAAAAAAAGATAGTTTTTATTGGTATCAAAATGTAATTAAAACCAGGGGAGCTTGTTTGTTTGAAGAATAACAATTAAGAATTAAGGTATCAGTTTTAATTGGTAGTCCGCAATTAGATAGGGTCGACTAAAAGTTGGCTTCAAGAATTGTAGGATTGAAAAACCTATGAGTGTTTAAAGGATTAACTAGGGAGCAGAGATGTTTGAATCTCTGCTCCTTTTATAATGTGTGATTTGAATCAATGTATTCAGTTAACTTGACATATAATTCTTCGAATCTTATGTCAGTGTATCCTCGTAGCTCTTCAATTTCAAATTTCATTTCATTGTTTTGAAAATTTCTGAAGTATTCAATCAGTTCGATAATGTCTTGTGAATCCATGATCATTTCTTCCTTGGTTCCAGGCTGAATGTGGCGCTTGGGGCGAGTACATACATTATGTGATGCTAGTATATTTATAGGACAGGTAAAACATCTCGAATTTGATTTGATAAGGAACCAATCACATTAAAAATAGAATGAGATATTGAACATGACTGTCCTAGATATTGTAGATTCTTGTGCATATGTTACAATGTCAAGATAATAAAAAAGGAGTATAAAAAATGTTAAAAAACAGTAAAGCCTATGACCAAGAATTTAAAGAAAATGTTATTAATTATGTTTTAGAACATCCAGAAGAAAAATACACTGCGCTTGGAAATAAATTCGGTGTTCATCCTACAACAATTGGTGGTTGGATGAAACAATATCGCAGCAATGATAATCAAGTTATCGTTAGAGGCAGCGGTAATTATGCAAGTGATGAAGCTAAAGAAATCGCCAAATTGAAAAAGGAACTAAAAGACACAAAGGACGCGTTAGAAGTATTAAAAAAAGCTATTGGCATACTGGCAAGTAAAGCATCGTGAAATCTACGAAGCGGTTGATCAACAATATAGCTATAAAAAGAATAAAAATCTACCTGCTCAGACACAAATAAGAAATGAGCATCTTCAAAAAGAAATCAAGAAGATACATAAAGAATCTTATGGTATATATGGATCACCGAAAATAACAGTATTACTAAATAAAAATGGCGAAAACGTCAGTCAGAAACATGTATATAATTTAATGCATGGTATGGGAATAAAAGCCCGTTATGTACGACATTACACAAAAACAACTGTAAGTGAAGATTATTCGTCTAAGATGCAGAATCTATTAAATAGACATTTTAATCCAACAAAACCAAATACTGTATGGTGTACAGATATAACTTATATATGGACTAAAGAAGATGGATTTGTATATTTAACAAGTGTAATGAATTTATTTTCAAGAAAAATTATAGCATGGGTATTAACGCGAACAATGGATGCGGACAAGGTGTTAGAATGCTTAATAAAAACTAAAGAAAGACGTGAAACTGATCATCCGATTGTGATCCAAATGATAACCTGCCATCATACTTTGGAATACGCCAAATACACTTAATACAATGGAAATGATTCCACTGACTAGTTTCCATGTTTTCATAATAATAAAATCCCCTTTCTTAAGTATATTTATAACTTAAAAATGGGGATAATTGATATGCTCGCGGCATACATTAATGGTGAGTGATATTTAAGATGTGATTTAAAAGTCGTGGGACTAAGAAAGAAATGTAGATTACGGATGCTATTGATAAAATTCCTAACATAAATAATCGCCTCTTTCTTACACCTTTATTGTAGAATTTTAAATGTTTAAATGGTGTAAAAGAATGAGGAATCATGTTAAGATTTCATTAAAAACGAAGGAATTTTTGTACGTCTGAATTTTGCGCAAGAATAAGAATGTTTTCGGATTCTTGGAAAGTATGTTCAGCACTAGGAAGTGGGTCTAGAATTCCATTGATTTTTGTAGCTAGAATGTTGATATGGTATTTTCTACGAATATCGAGTTCTAACATGGTTTTTCCAATCCAAGCGGTTGGTACGGAAATTTCATAAATGGAATATTCTGGAGTAAGTTGTACGTAGTCAAAGATGTTTTCGCTTGAAAAACGTACGGCGGCCCAGCTACCAATTTGTTTTTCAGGATATACAACTTCATCGGCTCCATTGCGCAATAAGAATTTAGCGTGTACATCGCGCACGGCTCTTGCGACAACAAGTTTTGATCCATAATCTTTTAATAGGGCTGTTGTCTCGAGTGAGCTTTGAAAGTCATCTCCAATGGCTACAACGCAAAGATCAAAGTTCGATACGCCTAGTGAGTCAATAAAGCTTTCGTCGGTAGAATCTCCGATTTGAGCGTTTGTGACATAAGAAAGGACTTTGTTGATTTTTTCTTCATTTTTATCAATGGCCAAAACGTCATGTCCTAAATCATATAGTTTTTGTGCCATGTGACGTCCAAAACGTCCCATACCAATAATTAATACTGATTTCATATGTTCCTCCTGTTATCCAATTGTGATATTTTCTTGTGGTAAATTTGTGCTTGCGACAACTTGATGTTTCGAAATGGCTAAAAGTAAAGTTAAGCCTCCAATTCTTCCAAAGAACATCAAGAAAATTAAAATACAATGTGATGCACTTGATAATGTAGGTGTGATTCCTAATGTCAATCCGACGGTACCAATGGCAGAGGCCGCTTCAAATAGGGCGTCAAGAATGGGTAATTGATCGAAGGCTGAAATAAGGAATGTTCCTGTAAAGAATAATACCATAAACAACATAAATAGGGCGGTCGCATTGTTTAATGTGTCCATGGAAATGCGTCTTCCAAAACATTGTGGGTTTTGTTTATGATTGAATACAGCACGAATACTTAGAATTAATACGGCTAGTGTTGTTGTTTTAAATCCTCCGGCCGTACCTTGTGGACTTCCTCCTATCAACATTAATAGTGTCATAAAGAAAATGCTGCTTTGATTCATTTTGTTTAAATCAATCGTATTAAATCCGGCTGTTCTTGGGGATACGGCTTGGAAAATGGAAACGTTGATTTGATCGGCTAGACGTATATTCCAATGGCTAAAGTCATTGATAAAGAAATAGAGTGTACTGATGATCAACAATGTTGCAGTAGTAAATAATACAACTTTGGATTGTAGTGAATATTTATGTAAATGATGTTTGTATTCAACAACATCTTTCCAGACAAAGAAGCCTAAACCACCAAGTACGATTAGTGCTGCAATGACGTTGGATACTAAAATATCGCCAGCATATCCTGTTAAAGATGAGTAAGCTTGGTTTGTGCCCATTAGATCAAAACCTGCGTTACAAAAGGCTGAGATGGAATGGAATATGGAATACCATAGGCCTTTGACAAGTCCAAAACGCGGTAAGAAGCGTATGCCTAATAAGATGGCACCTAGTGCTTCGACACATATTGTAGCTTTTATAATCCATTTTGTGTTTCGGATAATACCTCCTAGTTTTGGAGCAGAAATAGATTGTTGCATAAAATATCTTTGTTTAAAACCAATTTTCTTGCCTCCAAGAACAAAGAGTAGAATGGCCATCGTAATGACGCCCATACCTCCAATTTGAATCAGAATCAAGATAATGAGTTGTCCAAAGGGGGACCAATATTGTGCTGTGTCATGCATAATCAGTCCGGTTACGCAGGAGGCACTGGTTGAAGTGAATAATGCATCTAAAAAGGGTGCGCCCTTACCATCGTTTGTGGAAAATGGAAGCATAAGCAGGCAGGCACCGATAAATATCATAGTCGCAAAACTGAGGATAATCATTTGTCCTGGGGTAATGCGTTTCATACGTTTTTTAAACATAAAACCACCTATCCTAATATCTTAAAACATTCTACACTAGTCTGTATTAAGATTCTATAAAGTATTCTAACATTATGTTAAGACAATGTTAAGATGAATGATTCTTTGTGGGCTTGTGTTATACTAGCTTTATGGCGAATGTATTAATATGTTTATCGGCTTCTAAATATAATTCTAGAGTTATTGATAAGGGAGCTCAAATTGCGAAAAGCAATCATGCAGTATTGAGTGCTATTTTTGTGCAAACTCCAAAATATGAGGGGATAAGTGCGGCATCAAAGAGTTGTTTACGTGAAAATATTAAGTATGCGGAGAGTAAAGGGGCAAAAGTAACGATTCTTTATGGACAGGATGTATTGCCTCAGCTTGTGGAATATGTGGGTGTTTCTCAGGTAGATTGTGTTGTTTTAGAAAAAAATTTGGCGAAACAAGCATTGTTTAAGTTGAAAAATATTGATGTATATTCTGTGAATTATCCGCAGGATTATCGTCGCATGTTTCATTTTAGTTTTAATCTTTTGAGCTTTTCATTGAAAGATACATTAAAAATGATAGGGATTCTTCTTCTTTGTACGCTTATTGGAAAGGGATTTATGCATTTTCAATTCTTGATTACAACGCCTATTATGATCTATATCTTGGGCATTGTATTTGTATCCATTTGGACAAGTGGATATATCTATAGTTTATTGGCGTCTTTATTTTCAGTGTTATGCTTTAACTTTTTCTTTACATACCCCTACTTTTCTTTGTTGAGTGATCCAAGCTATATTACGACATATATTGTTATGTTTGTGGTGGCCATGTCATCTAGTTCGTTAATGACAAGATTAAAGAAACAATCTTTCGAAAATGCCAAACAAGTGTATCGTACGCAAGTCTTATTGGAGATGAGCCAGATGCTTCAAAAGGCGAATGATATGAATGCGATCTATGCTTCGATGTTAAAACAGCTGCATAAATTATTGGATACGGATTTAGTGTTGTATCCACATAATGATGAGCCTATTCTATTAGGACAGTGTCCTGTAGAAACGGATATTGTGGCTTGGGTTTATAAAAATAGGCATGAGGCTGGAAAGACAACGAGTTATCATTCGGATTCGATGTGTTTATATTTGCCTATTAATGGAACGCACGAAGTATTAGGTGTGGTTGGAATTGTATTAAAAGATAAGATAGATTCTTTTGAAAAAAATTTGTGGCTTGCGATATTGGACGAGTGTGGTATGGCTTTAGAGAAGGAAATGATTCGTTTAAAAAATCTAAAGATTGAGCAACAAGCCAAACAAGAGGCGTTGCGAGCCGATTTATTACGTATGATTTCGCATGATTTAAGAACGCCACTGACTAGTATTTCAGGCAATGCCGGCTTATTATTGGAAAACGAGAATGCGTTTTCACAAGAAAAGAAGAAGGAATTGTATCAAGATATTTATAATGATGCGATGTGGTTGTATGATTTGGTGGAAAACTTATTGTTTATAACGAGAATTGAAAATGGTACGATGCAGTTGAATTTACAACCAGAAATGATTGAGGATATTTTTAGAGAGGCTATTCATCATTTGGGTCGTAATAAACGCAAACATAATATTTCTATGCATTTAGAGGATGATTTATTGATGGCTAATATGGATGCACGCTTGATTATTCAGGTTTTAGTGAATTTAATAAATAATGCGATCAAATATACGCCTGAAAATTCAAATATTTCTTTGAATGCTAGGCGGGTTGAGGATAAAATTTTAATAGAAGTTCAAGATGATGGAAATGGTGTATTACATCCTGAACAATTGTTTGAGATGTTCTATACGGAAAATAACCGAGGTGGAGATACAAGACGTGGCATGGGTCTAGGTCTATCTTTGTGTAAATCTATTATTCAATCGCATGGTGGTACGATTTGGGTTGAGAATGTAACGCCTCATGGAGCTTGTTTTAAGTTTGTATTGGATGCAGTGGAGGTAAAGTTGTATGAATAAAGTTCAAATCTTAGTAATTGAAGATGATATTGCGGTTGGGAATTTGATTACGACAACTCTAGAGATGGAAAATTATCAGTTTCGTCTGGCAAAAACAGCGAAGCAAGGAATCATGAATGTGCTTTCTTATAATCCGGACATTATGCTTCTAGATTTAGGATTGCCAGATATGGATGGTTTGGATGTTATAAAGAAGGTTCGTTCTTGGTCAAATATTCCAATTATTGTGGTTTCATCAAGAAGTGAAGATCAAGATAAGGTAAAAGCTTTAGATTTAGGGGCCGATGACTATTTGACAAAACCATTTTCAGTGGATGAATTGTTGGCTAGACTTCGTGTAACGATTCGAAGATTAAATAATAGTCAGACCATAAGTGTAAATGAGAGTGTATATGAAAATGGAGATTTGACAATCAATTATGCGCAGGGTTGTGTATATGAGAATGGGCATGAAATCCATTTAACTCCGATTGAATATAAATTATTGTGTGTTTTAGCTAAAAATACCGATAAGGTTTTAACACATAATTATATCATGCAAGAAGTATGGGGAAGTGTTCAAGGTACAGAAACGCCAAGTCTAAGAGTGTTTATGGCTACTTTGCGTAAAAAGATTGAGCCGGATACTTCAAATCCGAAGTATATTCAGACGCATGTGGGTGTTGGATATCGTATGTTGAATCAGACAGAAAAAAAGGAAGACTAGTGTCTTCGCATATTGAAATAGAGTGAAATAATAATTGTGATAACTCCAATTGTGATGAGTGCCATAATGGTTTTATTGATGCATAGAAGGATCAATATACTAAATAGGCTGACAATCGCAAATAGGAATAGTTCAATATTTAATAGAATGGGATACATCAACAATGAATCGCGAAAACTGATTTTTTCGTATTGTGGTTCATTGTTTTTTAATAGTCTTTTTTCATATATAAATAGAATTTGGCTAAAGAGCACGACAAAAACAAGGTATATGATATTAAAAAAGATTTCTTTTGAGAAGAGTGCACTGCACGTTAAAAACATGACAAGAATGGTTCCAATTCTTGGCAGGTACACGTAATAATTATATTTCATAGAGTTTTTTCCTTTCTTTTATTATGCCACAAATCATATCACTTGAAATATACCTATATGGGGTATATCATTATATCGAGGTGAGATCAATGAGTGAGTGTTGTCATAAAAAGCATAAGCCTAGAGATGAGAAAGAAATCAAACAATTGACGAATCGTCTTCATCGTATGGTAGGACAATTGAATGGAATTGAGAATATGTTGAAGGAGAATCGGTATTGTGGCGACATCTTAGTGCAGGTAGCGGCAGTAGAGAGTGCTTTACAGGCGTTTGGATACATTGTTTTGCAGGAACACTTAAATACGTGTGTTGTTGAGGATGTGCAAAATGGAAATACAGAAATCATGAGTGAGGTTATGGATTTAGTAAAGAAGTTAAAGTAGGTGGTTTTAATGGAAGAAAAGTTTGATGTGACAGGCATGACATGTGCGGCTTGTCAGGCTAATGTAACTCGTGTTGTGAGTAAGTTAGATGGTGTGAGTCATTGTGATGTCTCTTTATTATCGAATTCAATGAAGGTTGAATTTGATCAAGATAAGGTGAATGAACAAACGATTTGTGAAGCTGTAAAACAGATTGGCTATGGAGCTAGTGTGCATGGTCAAAAGACAGAGGTTCGTAAAGTATGGCAGAATCGTCAGAATCGAGTGGAATCGGATCAAAGAAGTGCTAAACAAAGATTGATTTTAAGTTTAGTTTTATTGGTTCCTTTACTTCTAATTGCGATGGGTCCTATGGTAGGCCTTCCTATTTTAGAGGGTATGGAATGGATGATGGTTTCAGCCTTAACACAGCTGATTCTATGTCTATTTATATTGTTTATTCAAAGACATTTCTTTATTACAGGTTTTAAGGCTTTAATGAAAAAGTCGGCCAATATGGATTCTTTAGTTGCGATGGGTTCAGGTGCAAGCTTTGTGTATGGCTTGATCGGTGTTTATCAGATGGCCTATTATTTTGGGGTGCAGAATATGGGAATGGCCCATATGGCTATGCATTCTTTATACTTTGAGTCGGCCGCAACCATTGTGACTTTGGTTAGTGTTGGAAAGTATTTGGAGTCTAGATCTAAGGCAAAAACGAGTGATGCCTTAGATAAGTTGGTGGACTTAGCACCAAAAAATGCGACGATCTTAAGGGATGGGAAAGAAATTGTTGTGTCGAGTGAAAGCATTCGAATTCATGATATAGTTGTGATTCGTCCAGGACAAAGAATTCCAGTAGATGGTAAAGTTATTTCGGGTACAGGTTATGTGGATCAGTCGGCGATTACGGGTGAGAGTCTTCCGGTAGAAAAGAATGTAGGGGATTCAGTCATTTCAGCTACTATGAATGAGAATGGTACTTTTCAGTTTGAGGCTGAAAAAGTAGGTGAAGATACAACTTTGGCTAAGATCATTCAGCTAGTCGATGATGCTGGTAACTCAAAGGCCCCTATTGCTCGTTTGGCAGATAAAGTGAGTGGAGTGTTTGTTCCTGTTGTGATTTTAATCGCATTGATTACATTTGTCGCATGGTTGATCAGTGGTCAAACGATTCAATTTGCGTTATCCAATGCGATTAGTGTACTCGTGATTTCTTGTCCTTGTGCCTTAGGTTTAGCTACGCCAGTTGCGATTATGGTAGGTACGGGTAAGGCAGCGGAAAATGGGATTTTAATTAAGTCGGCTGCCATATTAGAACAGCTACATTCGATTGATACGATTGTATTGGATAAGACGGGTACGATTACTTCAGGAAAGCCAAGTGTTCAAGGTGTTAAGGTATATACAAATATTAGTATGAATGACTTTATTTCAATGGCGGCAAGCTTAGAGAGTGGTTCTTTGCATCCTTTGGGACAGGCTATTGTGGAGTATGCGGAAGATAAAAATATAAAGCTTCAACAACCTGAACAATTCACAAACATTTCGGGTCGTGGTATTCAGGCTAAGCTAAATGGACATGTGTATTTGGCAGGAAATAAAAGGTTATTAGAAGAGAACAATATTCAAATAAATCAAAATGTTTTATCAGACTTAGATGCTTATGCAAGTTTAGGTCAAACTCCATTGATTTTTGTGGAAGATCAAAATGTGATTGGTTTAATAAGTGTGGCGGATACCATTCGTAGTACGAGTCAGGTTGCATTAGAACAATTTAAAAAGAAGAATATGCGTGTGGTTATGTTGACTGGAGACAATCAAAAAACAGCGAATGCGATTGGTAAATCTTTAAGTGTGGATGAAGTGATTAGTGATGTGTTGCCACAAGATAAGGAGAGTGTAATTCGTAAGCTTCAAGAACAAGGTAAGAAGGTTATGATGGTGGGTGATGGTATCAATGATGCGCCTGCATTAATGCGTGCAGATATTGGGGTTGCGATTGGTGCTGGAACCGATATTGCCTTAGATAGTGCGGATGTGATTTTGATGAAAAGCTCTTTATTGGATGTAGTGACGGCAATTGATTTATCAAGTGACGTTATTAAAAATATTAAGATGAATCTATTTTGGGCTTTCTTCTATAACATTTTAGGAATCCCAGTTGCGACAGGTTTATTGTATCCAGCATTTGGACTTCGATTATCACCAATGATTGGTTCGGCATGTATGTCTTTGAGTAGTGTTTGTGTTGTCACAAACGCTTTACGACTTCTTTATTTTAAACCTAGAGTTGAAATGGAAGAAGTCAAAACATACACAATGCATATTGATGGTATGTCCTGTGGACATTGTGCATGGTTAGTAGAGGATGCTTTAAAGAAGGTTCCAAATGTAAAAGAAGTTCGTGTGGATTATAATTTAGGTAAGGCCGATATTGACTATGTGCAACAAGTAAATAAGGTGGCTTTAAAACAAGCGGTTGAAGATGCGGGTTATATTCCCGTTGAATATAAGGAGGAAAAGAAAATGAAAAAAGTAGTAACAGTAGATGGTATGATGTGCATGCATTGTGTGGCACACGTAAAGGATGCATTAAGTAAAGTGGAAGGTGTAAGTGATGTAGTGGTTAGTTTAGATGAAAAAACAGCTACATTAAATTGCACAGAGAATATCACAGATCAGATGTTGAGTGATGCCGTGACAAATGCAGGATATACAGTCATTTCTGTAAAATAAAGAATCATAAAAATAAAAAAAGTCAAGACTTGTAAGCGTATTCAGAATATTCTATGATAAACGTCGAGGGAGACGCAAAATGGAATGTTTTATTGATGGGAAATCCACTTGCGAAAGAACTTTCTGGAATCGCTTGAATGTTTTGGCAAACTTTCAACAAAAAGAAATGATAATGGATGGTTTGAAAGTTCGTGTTGCAGAAAGTGTATATTGGATTCAACAAAAGAAAGGATAGTTCGTTTGAATTATTCTTTTTTTCGACAGTTGAATGATATGAAAAACTCAATATTTACTTTAAGTAAAGTGTAAATAGATGCTTTTAACATAAATAAAATGTTGTATGGGATTTTTAGCTTTTCTTGTGGAAATACATTCGGTTTCTTTGTATAATACATATAGAGAACGACTACTGGAAAAGCAGTGGTCACTCTGAAATAAAGTTAATGCTGAAGCACTAATCTTTTTCCATTGTCACTGGTGATTAGTGCTTTTTGCATTTCAGAGTTGTAATATTGTTGAAAAAGTTTCAAATTATTGATGCGTGACCATAAAAGGTATATAATATAGCCACAAGGAGGTACTTTTATGGAAATTGTACCAATGAGAGATTTAAAAAATACAGTGCATATTGAGGAGTTGTGTAAAGATAATGGAAAGGTGTTTGTTACAAAAAATGGATATGGGCGTCTTGTGGTAATGGATATTGACTATTATAAAAGTGTTTTTGAAGAATTAGAGGAAGCAAAAGCAGTGTATGAGGGATTGCAACAGATGTATTCTGGTAAATTAAAAGATGGTATAAAAGTAATGGAAGAAATGAAAGATAAGTATGGCTTATAAGTATTTCTTTACGGATGAAGCGCAAATAGATTTAGATAATATATTAGATTATTTGACTAATCATTTATGCAATTTACACGCTGCAAAAAGCTTCTATATTTTATTGATTGAGAGGCTTGCTTTGGTGTGTGATTTTCCTGAATCAAATCCAATGATTAAAAATAGATTTTTAGGATTCCATGAGGTCCGAAAGATGGTAATCAAAAATTATTTACTATATTATTATGTAGATGAAAATAATAAAACCATAAATGTTCTGTCGATACGTCATTCATTAGAAAATCAGGAGAAAATTATATAAATCATTGTTTTAGATTTAGAATTTTTCTTGTGGAAATACATTTGGTTTATCTGTATAATACATATAGAGAACGACTACTGGAAAAGCAGTGGTTACTCTGAAATAAAGTTAATGCTGAAGCACTAATCTTTTTCCATTGTCGGTGGTGATTAGTGCTTTTTGCATTTTTCTATAATAATCAATGTTACTTTTAGTATTTCTACTATGGCAAATAAGCACATAGCAACATCAATATGTAGATATATATACATAAGCTTTTTTCCTGTAAAAAAAATAGAAGGATCTACTTACCTGGAATTCAAGATTCAAGGCTTCAAAACTCCTTGACAAGAGGTAACCACCAATCACATCCAGTAGCCAATTTCCATTATAAAACTTCAATGTGAAAACATTATTAATTCCTGAAAATTTGTTGATTATTTGACAGTTTGGCAAAAGAAAAACGAGCATTTGTTCTTTATATAAAGGTGAAATGCTCGTTTTTAGGTGTTTTAAAATGTTGCCTGGGATTATAATATTTCTTTTAATTTAGCAATTAGTCCTAAATCTGCAGGTAGCCAATCTACTAAGTCTAATGTGTCTTTAGTAAGCCATTTTGCGGATTCGTGTTCTAATAGAGTTAAATTTCCTTCAAGGATTGTACAAATGAAACATTCCATGGATAGGTGGAAGTTTGGATAGTCATATTCGACTGTATCAAAGTATTCTTCGACTTGAATGGTTGTATCTAATTCTTCTTTGATTTCACGAACAATGGCTTGTCTACTTGTTTCATCCGGTTCAACTTTTCCTCCAGGAAATTCCCATCCGTCTTTGAATTCGCCATAGCCTCTTTGGGTGGCGAATATTTTATTTCCATCTTTAATAATGGCGGCTACTACGTGTATTGTTTTCAAAAAATCACTCCTCTACAATGTATCGATAAATGTCTTCTCTTACGGGTGTATCCAATTGCCATAAGATTTCGACGGCTGTTTTTTGTGTGTTTGGCATCACAAACTGTTTGGTCTTATCTATCTCTGCTTGCATATGGCCTAGATAATAGAATTCTTTGCTTGTTTTATCATCTTTGTTCTTTCGTACAAACAAATGAACTTCAATCCCTCTTTCTTTGGCGTACAAGAAGTTTTGTACGTCATCACTGCTTGTGGTTCTTCCGGATTTGGATATCGCAATCAATTGACTTTCATTGATAAAATGATCTTCATATTTGATGGTATCTTGAATATCATTTGCCTTGTCATAATTGATAAAGACAGGGAATGTTTTGGTTGTTTGATCATATTTGTATCCGCCAATATTTAATGGAACTTCATTGTGTTGCCAATTTAATAAGCGACAGGCATCTTCGTATGTATATTTTTGATAAAGAACAAAGTTTGTATCTTTATATGTATTCTTATAATGTTTATTATATTGATCCAATGCATATTCAATGATTTCTTTTACCATGGATTTAAATTCGTTGTTTTCTAAACATGTCTTAAATGGTTTTGAAATCTTCTTGTCTTCAATAAAAATACAATCTTTAAACGTATCCTTTCCAGATCCAGTTGGAAATTCATTGGTGAAGATGTTTAATACATTTGTTTGGGATAGATCATTTGTATATTCTTGATCGTTGATTAAATCTTTTAGTGTTTCAAGCTCTATCTTTCTTTTTCCATTGGCAAGTTTTGTACAAATAAACTTAATAAAGTTTTCTTCAAGTTCATTTAATCTTACTTTATAATCCTTTTCATATTTCTTTAAAAAGGCGTAATAAGATCCTAGTGATTTGTTGTCGAAAATTCTTTGTACATCAATTTCTCCATAGGTTTCAAAATCCATAAGAGTAGGGATTCTTCCAAGTTTATTCTTTAGATTTTTATAGCTATCCTTAATGAGCTTGATATCCGCAAAATTGGCGGTGTCAATCGACGCAAAAATTTGTTTCTTACTGATTTCATCAAAGTGAATCGTACTCGATCCTGGAATAATTCTTTCACCTTCAAGTACATAGCGTCTTATGTTGTCTTTGTTGTAAGAACGATCTCCAGATAGGGCGATTGGAATCATGAAGTTGTTTTTGTAGTTTCCAATGAAGTCTAGAATGACAACATATTCTTTGTCTTTTGATTTTCTTAGGCCTCGACCTAATTGTTGGACAAAGACAATGGGCGATTGTGTGGGTCTTAATAGTACAACTTGATTGATTTCAGGTATGTCGACACCTTCATTAAAAATATCTACAGTTAAAATGTATTGTAGATAGTCACTTCTTGTATCGGATACTAAGCGATCGATCGCATCTTCTCTTTTTTCTTGAGAATCCTCTCCACTTAAAGCTATAGTTCGATATCCTCGTAGATTTAATCTTTCACTAAGGGCAGCCGCTTCTTTCTTGGAACTGCAAAACATGAGCCCTTTGACTCTTTCTCCACTATATCCATAGTAATTGGTTTGTTCGATAATGTAGTCCACTCTTTGGTTGGATGTTAAATAGTTGAAATCGGTAAAATCTGTTTCGTTTCCGTTGGTTAAAAAGTCAGTAATGCCAAAATAGTGGAATGGACATAATAAGTTTTCTTCTAGAGCTTGTTGAAGACGAATTTCATAGGCAATATTATGGTCGAAGGCTGCATATACATCAAAGTCATCGGTTCTTTCTGGGCTTGCGCTCATTCCTAGCCAAAACTTTGGTTTAAAGTAGTCCATGATTTCTTGATAGCTTTTAGCTCCAATGCGATGTGCCTCATCAATGATGATGGTATCGAATGTATCAGGGGCAAAACTTGAATACACTTCTTTTTTAGACATCGTTTGCATGGTTGCGAACAAGTAGTCTACATCAGTATCTTTACTCTTTCCAGATAATAAACCAAATGTTTTGGATTCTCCAAATACATTTTTGTAGCTTTGAAGAGCTTGTTTGGCAATCTGCTCTCTATGCACTAAAAATAGGGCTTTCTTGGGATTCTGATCTTGTAAGGCAAAGGCTGAGGCATACGTCTTTCCTGTTCCTGTGGCTGAAATCAACAAACTCTTTGATTCATTCTCATTGCGAAGCTTTCTAAGATTGGAAATAAAGGCTTGCTGCATAGAATTTGGAATTAACTGTTTAGAAGGTAATTTAATTTCTTCTTTTTGTTTCACCTTTTTGTATTCTTCATAATGCACTCTATATGCACCAATAAATGCATTGTAGGAATATGTATTTGGATGATTCCATAATTCTTCAAATTCATCTAACATTTCTGATACAAACTCACCGGATTTTGTGGACACAATTTTTGTATTCCATTCTCGATTTGTAGTAAGTGCTGTATTTGTCATATTACTAGAACCCACAAGGATCTTGTAGATTTCATCGGATTGAAAGATATATCCCTTGGTATGAAAACCATTCTTTGAGTCGGGTACTAGATACATTTTAAGTTCAATATTCGAAAATGTAGCGAGTTTATCTAAGGCTTTAGGATCACTAAATGCCAAATAGTCCGTTGTAAGAATTTTACCTTTGATGCCTTTATCTTCTAAAGTACGAAGCGTTTGAAGTAAGGGGGTAATTCCTCCCATCGTAATGAAGGCTACACTGATTAAAAAGGAGTCGCAGTGTAATAATTCATCTTCAATGGTGCTTAGTACTTTTCTTCCATTCTTATAGTCGTTTGAAATAAATTGAGGTCGATATAATACGTTGGAAGATATATTTTTGTCTAAAAATGCGGTAGATAGGCCGCTCTGTATATTTTGATAGTTCATACCTAACATTATACCAGCATTAAAATGAAATCATAGATCGAAAAGGCTATAATAACAGTATAAGACCAGAGGTATAGGGAATGGAAAATATAATAATTTCAAAAGAGTTTCTAGATTGGTATGACTATTACAATGATTGTAAAGATAAGTATTCAAGTTTAGTAAATGATGTAGAGAATAAACTAATTTGTGGTGAATATAAAGATATTGAACTTTCTTTTTCAAATATGAATACGAATAATTTGAATCGTGATATAGATAGTCTTGAAAAGATTCGTATATTAATGATGCAGGGAAGTACAAGTCAGATTAATGTAGAAATTGAATTTGTGAAAGAAAAAATGTTAGAGTCTTGTCAGAATGTGAACTTTGGTATATTGTGCAATCCTTTGGCGAGTACTCTATATCGTATGATTTTAGATTCTAGTAAAACAAAGAAGCATATTGAGGATGTTTCTAAACAATGTAAAGAAAATGATTTCTACATTTCTGTATTTATTCCTATTTACTTAAGACACTTTTATGCATCTATTTGTGAAGAGTGTATTAAGGGATATAGTTCGTATGATTTTATGAAGTTAGTAAATTCTTTAATTGAAGAAGATAAATTTAGTGAAGCTTGTAGTCTTTGTCCAATCTATGAAGGGATTTATATTCATGCTAATGAAAAATATCTACTTACAAAAGAGTTAATACAGGTAATGCAGCAGTATGGTGTGGATGTACCTGTTTCAAAGAAGAAGGAAACACCGCCAAAGATTGTGAAAAAGTCAAAATTAGATATAGAAACGCGTAAAAAGATTGTAGGGGATGGCGTTAAGGAAATCTTGGATATGAGTGATGAGGAGCTTATATCTCGTTATGATGGTAAGTCAGAGGATGAGGTTCAAGAAATGCTTTATGAGGAGCCTTGGTGTGAGGATGAATATTTTGATGATGATCTACTTGCGTTTCTTAGCGTATTAACATGTATGAGGTTTGATTTTGAGAATGTCTTTATTAATTGGTTAGCTCATTTTATATTTAGAAGATTGCTTGATATACATAAGAAAGTGTTGTTTGAACCACCTAAAATGGTGAAGACAACTCCGCCTAAAGTACAATCCCCAAAGGTTCGAAAGGTAAATCAGGGTGGTGCTCCAAGGACTAAATCACCTAAGAGTTGTAGTGAACATGTGAGTCAATCTTCTAGAAAGACAAATCAAAGCAGGGCTTCAGTAGCTATTAAACAGGAGGAAACATCAAATGGTAAGGGTGGAATTATTTTCTTGATCATTATTGGACTTCTGTTTGGATATGGATATATTTCTTTGAAAAAGGAAGAGGCAGAATGGGATATGGCACAGGAGC
>QFCE01002662.1_pt1 | contig 41590 bp, 43 predicted proteins | sample 5346091 | NCBI WGS metagenome assembly QFCE01 (sample SAMN09062252, study PRJNA434731) | Human gut metagenome, whole genome shotgun sequencing project. | isolation source: stool timepoint A chromium assembly | host: Homo sapiens | collected 2015 | reverse complement strand
CCCCACAAAAAGCAGCTCTTCGGGAAATGATGGGCAACTACCTGAAAGAGAACAATGTAACGGTCAAGGATGGAACGGATGTCAATTCCATTATGCGGGATATGATGTCCATCATCCTGGAAGGTGCCCTGGATCAGGAAATGGATGAGGAACTGGGATATTCCAAGTATGATTATCGGAACAAGGAAACAGATAATTCCAGAAATGGCCATTCCCAGAAGACCATGCATACCAGCTACGGCGATATGGAGATTGATATCCCAAGAGACCGGAAAGGGGAGTTTGAACCACAGATCGTCAAAAAGTATCAGAATACGGTCACTCAGGACATGGAAGAAAAGATCATCTCCATGTATGCCAAAGGAATGACCACGAATGATATCGAAAGCCATATGCGGGAACTCTATGACATCGAGATTTCTGACAGCACCATCAGCAGGATCACGGATAAAATCCTGCCCATCGTAAAAGAATGGCAGGAACGGCCTTTGGAGGAAATCTATGCGGTCGTTTTCATGGACGCCATCCATTACCATGTCCGTAATGAAGGCAGGATTGTAAAACGTGCGGTTTATATCGCTATCGGAATCGATATGGAAGGGCATAAAGACGTGCTCGGCATGTATGTAGGGCAAAATGAGAGTGCAAAGTTCTGGCTTTCCATTTTGAACGGACTGAAGAACCGTGGCGTAGAAGATATCCTGATCGCATGCGTAGACGGCCTGACAGGCTTTCCCCAGGCGATTGAAGCCGTTTTCCCGGATACGGAGATCCAACAGTGTATCATTCATCAAATCCGGAATACGACAAAGTTTGTTTCCTACAAGGAACTCAAGCCGTTGATGGCTGATCTGAAACGTGTATATGCAGCCCCAACGGAAGAAATCGCACGGGCTGAACTGGATGGCTTTGATGAGAAATGGAGCGGGAAATATCCCAAAATCGCAAAATCATGGAAAGACAACTGGGCGAATCTTTCAACGTATTTCAAGTATCCGGAAGCGGTCCGCCGCTTAATCTATACCACGAATACCATCGAGGGATTTAATCGGCAGCTGAGGAAGGTCACGAAATCTAAGACGGTATTCCCTTCGGATGAGAGTCTCCTGAAAATGCTGTATCTGGCCATGGTGGATATCACGAAAAAATGGACTGGACACCGACAGGATTGGGGACAGATCCATTCGCAGCTGGAAATATTTTTTGAAGAACGATTATCCGGATTATAAGCTGTTTCTGGTCTTTCAGGGCTGGCCCAGCCAGCCCTGCTTGACATGTCTGGAAACTGCATTATAATACAAGCAAGGGCAGAACCTCAAAAAATCGGCTCTGCCCAGAGTAACTAATGACATATCTTATATCAGTTTTTTGAATTTACACAAAACTTGAAACGGTCTCTATCCTGAGAGATATTCAGAATGGGATTACTTTAGAAACACTCATGGCAAAAAAACACAAGAAAACGCCGGATGAAAAAGCAGTTCTTATGAAACAGAAGAAGCAGCAGAGGCGGGCAAAACGGAAAAAGGAAGCAAAGGAAAATCCGGCGGCAGAAGAAATTTATCAGGATGACAGATTTTTCTTTATTGCCGGTTATACCTCCGGAGGTGCACCATACGGTGTCACCTGGGAGGAAATGGGGTTGAACCCCTGGGAAGATTTGGAAGAGGATGATTGAGCTGCCAGTGGAATCTTATTCATCTCTTGTTACAGAAACAGGTTCCCTCTTTGCCGGAAGTAAGCCTGAATTGATTTCAGGAGCATCGAGCAGTGCAGTGAAATTCTGCTGAATGATTTTCAGGGTCTTTTGTTTTTTCTGCAAATCTTGTTTTTCCCGGATAGTTGCAGCCTGTTCAGATTCAAGATTTTCAATCCGCTTCTGGATTTTTTCAGAGTTTGGGATTTTGGTAACGCCCAGATCCTGAAGCTCTTTTTTTAGCGTATCGTGGAGCTGGTATTCTGCCTGATGCCTGGTGCGGTACGTTTTTGGATTTTTAGCAGATTTGCATTCTTCAATTACTTTACGGCAGAGCCGGTAAGAATCGCAGTGCTTTTGGATAAGTTTTTGTGTACCCAGTTCTGCGCAGATCTCTTCAATACGCTGGTCTGACGCTTTGACAGAATTTTCTACATCGCAAATGTGCTGTTGAAAGTCCTCATAATTCAGCAGGTTATTTTCAGAAAGATAGTTGAAGGTGCGGGCAGCTTCTTTTAGATTATTGAGTTTTGCCCATCGCTCAAATCCTTCTCGGTTGCCGGTAGTGACATACGTGGAGATATTGATATAGAGGCGTGCTTCTCTGGACAGATGCTTTGGCGTTTTTGTTTTATAACGGTTTTTCTCCAATCGGACACGTACATTTTCTTCTGTATAATAACTTCCCAGAGATTTCATATAAGTGAAGTTTTTCTGTTCCGGTGCACGGAAGGACAGGTGCTTGCCCTGCCGGACTTCATATCCTGCCAGTTGCATCTTCTGTATAAATTCATCGTAATTAACCGAAGACCAGATTGCCTTATCTACAGTAACACGGAGTTTTGCTTTCCAACTGGTGCCACGGTGATATTCTAGGTTCTCTTTATAGCTTTTGCCTTTTTCTCCAGTTGGCATACTGGTGGTAAGTCCGTTTTCCTGGCAGATGCGATTACTGATTCGGCAGATTTTATGGTAGCTCCGCTTATTGGAAACATACTTGTGATGATCAACAAAACTTGCTGCATTAAAGATGATGTGGTGGAGTAGGGAAGCACCGCCTTGTCACATTGCTGTGATAGGTTTGCGCCACCCTCTCCGGGAACCGTACGTACCCCTCTCGGAGTATACGGCTCTGTTACTGCTCGTTCAGACAAAACTCACTTTTTGTGGATAATACTGCGGTGGCAATCCCTGCACACCACAAGCGTTTTTCTGTGTTTGGCAATCATTGCGATTTCCCACCGTTCCTTGCCTTTGAGATTTTTGAGTTTGTTAATGTGGTGAACCTCGTAATGGTCGCTCTCTGTCGTTCCGCATAACTCACAGACCTTTGCTTTCAGCCGGTTTTCAAGGGTATTGACTGCGTATCCGTAGACAACGGCAGCATTGCTGATGTAATCCGTAGCAGGGCCCTTACCTTTGCAGTCGGCGTAATTTGCGAAGTAACGCCTTTTGTTTCCCTGCTTCGTTTCATAGGGTATACCCCATTTTCCTGTGCCATCATTAAACTTGTCAATGGTTTTGGATAGGCTGGTTTTATGCTTTGAAGCAAGGGTTTTTAAGCAACTGTATTCCATAAGGTAGGCAAGATAGTGCAGCTTGCAAAAGTTGCTTGCCATACCATAATAGTTGCATATTCCTCTAAACTCCGCATTGTATACTGAAACGATTTCTAAGTCTGTGAGCCCAACCAGATATTTCCGATGAACTGGAAACATGGAACCATCTTTCTTCTGTATCGCCACACCTTTAGTGAAAACGAATTGACGGATTTTATCGTTAAGTGGCACCAACAGTTCTACACCCCCATTGAGGGTACGCATTTTTACATGACCGGGGCCACCCCGCTTTATTTTTCCGCTTCTGCGCACACGCACATCATAGCCTAAGAACCTTGCACATTTACTGCTATGGGTTATGAGCGTTTTATCTTCACTGAGTTCCATTTTCAGTGTATCTCCGATAAACTCGGCCAGTTTGCTCTTAGTCCATTGACAGTCCTCACGGTTTCCCTTGACTGCTATTAGAAAATCATCCGCATACCGAACATATTTCAGTTTTTTGTCGGTCTGCGCAGTGCAGGGAATGGTCATCAGTTTCTGACGTTTGGGCTTATACTCTGCCAGCACCATTTCCCTTTCCTCACCTGTTACTTTCGTCAAGCGGTGGGATAGCCGTTTGATTTCATTGTGCAGCTCTCGGTATTCAGGTGTGATTTGTCCCACTCCGGGCGTGTCAAATTCGGATTTCAACTTCATTACAAACTTGTCCAATTCATGCAGGTAGATGTTGGCGAGTAGCGGAGAAATGATACCGCCTTGCGGTGTACCGCTGTACGTCTTATGGTACTGCCAATTCTCTAAATATCCTGCTTTCAGGAATTTGTAAATCAGCTTGGTTATCCGAGCGTCCTTGATTTTATTGTTCAGCAAGCCTACAAGAACAGCGTGGTTGATGTTGTCAAAGCAACCTTTGATGTCGCCTTCAACAAACCAACGCGTACCGTTGAACTCCCGTCTCAACTGTTTTAAGGCCGTATGACAACTTCTTTTTGGCCTAAAACCGTGGGAGACATCCAGAAAGATAGGTTCATATACCGCTTCCAGTATCATCCGCAACACTTCCTGCACCAATTTGTCAGTAAAGGTTGGTATACCTAAGGGACGCAGCTTTTTGCGGTTATTCTTCTTCTGGATATAGGTTCGCCTCACCGGCATGGGCTGATAGGTTTCGTCCGCCAATGCTTTGATAATACTATCTATTTTGGCTTCACTGAAACCGTCCGCCGTATCCTCGTTTACTCCTTTTGTTGCCGCACCGTTGTTGGCATACAGGTTTTTGTATGCCACAAAGTAAATGTCAGGACGCAACAGATAGCGATACAGTTTTGTAAATACTTCTTCTTTATTTGCAAGTGAGTTTTGACTGATTCTTGCTAAAATTTCCGTTGTTGGCTTCATGTGAGGTTTTCCTCCCTAATCAACTTCTAATTTTAGTGCGCAATAACTGTGCCCCTTCGCCATGTAAGGGTCATTATCCCTCTCGGACTACTACGAGCACTCCGTACCCATGCAGGATTTTCAGGCTCCAAAGCCATAGCCGCTTTTTCATTCCCCCTTTCGTGCGGCACTCCTGGTTAGGGCATCCCCGGTTAGCAATGAGACTTGGTAAATTCGGATTCTCGGTATCGCTTTCGCTTCGTTACCATAGGTTCCCCTACAGGTTGTACGGAATGATTGATAACCGACAAGCCCACAACCATAACTTGCCTTTTCCGTACCAGAGGTTTCAGGCAATTTTCCTCTATCGGCACATAACAGAAACTGGAAGCTCACGTTCAGTAAATCCAACTTATACCTTATATCCGATTAACATTGCGGTTCAGTCGCACCCGATTGCCTTTAGGTGACTTACCGCTTTCCAGCCGTACTGTGTTCCCGTGTCAGCTTTCGCCTTTCGGTTAGGCTGGTTGTTTCCCGCGTTATCTTACGGGGCAGTACCTCATACTGCTTTTCTCATTGCCCTATCCGGGCGTACGTTATGGATATGGTTTTTGTCAACATGGGTACTGATTACGTATTCATATTTTCCTTTCAGCACTTCATCTGCAAATTGCTGTCCTAAACGGTGGGCAGTTTCGGCATCAACTTCCCCAGGTTTAAAAGACTGGATCAGATGAAATGCCAGGTTATCGCCTTTATCCATTCCGTTCTTTTTTGCATGTTCTCTTGTCATGGCAAATTCCAGATCAGCTGTTTCAGGAGAACAGCCAAAACTGGAAACAAGTAGTTTTTCATCAGTTTTATCTGGATTCGTGATATAGTCCAGAGCTTTCTTGTCTGTTACTTTAATGGGGAAGATCTTAATATATGCCATAGTTCTTTCACCATCTCTTTCAATTCTTTCATTTCTTCCGGATATAGATCTCCGGTGGTATTCACTTTTCTTGCAATCTGGTTGATATTTACACCAATCTTAAACAATACAATGATTGGTCTGGCTGCGGAAGCGGTCGGGAAGGAGGACAATTATGCAGAGAATACAGGATATGTTTATCAATATGGAAGAAGTGGCAGAGGATGCTTATAAGAATACGGAATTATTGCTGAGTCAGTATACTAAGGTAATGTTCCGTATTGAGAAGAATCTTGTGGATATAGATTATGAAATGTATGCAGAAGAAGGAAAGCATCTGAAGGAAATGTTATATGAACTGGTAGATTTCGATGCGACTGCAGAGAAACGCAGAATCCAGGAAAAGCTTCTGAATAATGATATGAATCTCTGTTTGCTGGAAATCATGAGAGATTCCCTGATAGCTTTGAGGGATTATCCAAAGAATGGACAGCTGTATTATCGGCTTTTGAAATATAGATATTTTGAAGCAGGAAATACCAATGAAGATGTGATGCTGATGCTGGATGATATGCCAAGCACCACTTATTATCGAAATCGTAAGAAAGCAATCCGATTGTATGCAACAATGCTCTGGGCATTTACACGACCGGAAAAGATACAGAATAAGATGGAGGAAATAAACTGGAAGAAAAGTGGAAGTAAAGTGGCAGTGAACTGACAGTAAACTGGCATGTGAATGGTATTACAATGAAAATACGTGCATGTTAGAATTGATATGCTGAGAGAAATAGACCTTCGCAGACGTAATGTTTGCGGAGGTTTTTCTTTTCTCAAATTTTAAGGCGTCAGGCTGTGCCCGGAAGGGCATGGCCTTTTTTTATACCCAAAAACAGGTTGCAGATTTGAAAAAGCTTCCTTTTTAACAGGTAGACGCTGGAAAGGAAGAGCATATCAAGATGCAGGGAAGAGGCAGGCATTATGCCAGATATCCATGATTTTCGATTTGTCACAAATCAAATCAACAAAAACGACAAATCGGAGGAACAATCATGAAAGAAAGAAAATACACATTTTACGACAGATACCAGAAGGTGAAATACGCTAATATTACAGCAGAAGAGCTGGAAGTTCTTAATATTTCTTATAATAAGGAACATTATATGTTTGATCAGCAGCATCAGAGAAATAATACAGTATTATTTTGTGGATTAGAATCAGAGAACGGTTGTGCGACAGACTTTATAGCAGATAGAGGACGTGACATTGCATCGGATATCACAACTGAGATCTTCTTCAAAGAACTCTTCAGTGATCTGACAGAGAAGGAAAAGAAAATCGTGAGCGATTATTTTATTATGGGAAAACAAGTTAAGGAAACAGCAGCGGAACTGGGCATCAGCACACGTCAGGTGAGTAGAGACAAGAATAGTGCTTTGGCAAAAATGTTAAAGAGAATGAAAGCAGCTGGATATGAATCATATGCTGAGGCGGCAGGTGTATTTCTGCAGGAAAGCGATTATATTCCAACACAGATGGAGACGCAGAATTCTATTATGAAGAAAAGGACCGGAGAAGTGAGACTGCCATCAGATAACAATGGTAATAAATGTAATTGAAAACTAATCATCAAAAAGGGCACTGGAGAAAAATCCAATGCCCTACTTTAATTTCAGTATATCATTCGGTGTGCAGTCCAGAAATTCACAGAGTTTTGCAAGTATTGTGAAGTCAATCCTGGTTACTTTATTTTTGCAGTAGTTGTTAAGCTGTGTGCGCTGTAAATTACAGGCTTCACAAAGCTTATTTTTGCTGATATTCTTTTTTTAAGTAGATTTTCTAAATCCATATATACAATCATAACGGCACCTCGTCTTTTCCTAAAATTATAAATACAACTGTATTGAAAAATAAGCTGTGCTGTCATACACTTGTATTATAATACAGGGGCATAAAGGAGCGAGAAGATGAGAAAAAGGTGGTTTATCAGTCTGATAATCAGTATAATAATTACAGGTGGTTGTCTGGGATATCTCCAGTTTGGAAGAGATATGGATGTGTATGGTTCTCATGCAATGACAGCGGACAATTACCATAAGGAGCGTTTGACGGTAGTGGTAAATAAACTGTATGTAGCGGACCAGAAAGTATGTGCAGAAGAAATTGAGAAACGTTGCAGGGAAAATTCATTTAAAAATGTGCGGTTCAGTTATAACCAGTCAGTTCCGAATGCGTTATATGCGACAGTGTATGCTTCAAAGCGGCAGGCAGAGAAAGGAAAGCAAATGTTTTCATTTTCTTACTTGCCGGAGGACAGTGATGAAACGTATAATATTGTAAATGATTCGGATAAATTTATGCTGAAGCTGGAAAGATAACACCGCTTATGATACAGCTTAGAAGAGTATGCTATTCTTATAAGACATGGCTCTCCAAAGAATGGTTACTGGGAGATTGTAGATAAAGATCTACAGGAGTGCGAAGTAAATTAGTCTAAGATTAGTCAAAGATAGCTCAAAATGAGCTCAAGGTTAGTCCAAGAGAATATATAGATAAATAACAAAAATAGATTGACATTTTGTAGTAATCAGTAGTAAACTATACTTGTGGAAGGGAAGTGATATGTTTGGCAAGAAAAACACCAAAAGATGGTAAAGAAGAAAACATACGAGTACGGGTGACTCCGGAGCAAAAGCAGAGGCTTGTCGAGTATGCAGAGCGACATTATCAGAGTATGAGTGGTGTTGTGTGTCAGGCATTGGATCTCCTCTATGCAAGAGAAGAGCAACAAAATAACAAAGAGTAGAATGGAGTTATTTTGGAGTTTATCTCTTCATGAACGGTACGGAAAGTACGAGAAACAAAACAAATGTTCGATTGCAGTGGCGCTAATTATATAATCTGCCCTATATGAAAGGTAGTCCGCAAAGGAATTTGAATAAAATACATGAGCCAAGAAATGCCTGCTCTACAGGTTTTCTTGGCTCTTTCTATGCCGAAGACGATTAGTTTTCATTATGGTAAATGGATAAATCTCAACATGAGATGTATTGAAATAAATCAGTGTTCTGCATAATACCGCAAAGCGCTTACAATATAATCTGCAGCCCCTATTTTGTACTTTGTGTCGGTAATGGTTTTGATATACGCATTGGCATAGGAGTCCATAAGCACGTTTAAAAGCGGTTTATCAAAGCTTGCATCTGTGCTGTATTTTTGAATAAACTGCAGTATTTCCTGAACAACAGTCTGTATCTCGGGTGAGGAAACATCTTTTGTTAAATCAGCGGTCAGCCTGCGGTACAGCATATCGGAGCATTCCGCGATTTTTTGAACATCCTCTGTGAGTGGCTTGTCCATGATTTCGGAAATATGTTCCAGGTTATATTTCATGGCTTCCGTGTATTTTTCGATGCTGCCGAATTGCTTGATGGCAAGTTTGGCTACTTCAGGCTCATCCTCTTTGATTTTCTGAATAAATACATCGAAATTTTCGATGCTGCCCCAGTGTTTGATGATATCTTCGGCATTGCTTCCTTTAAAATCTTCTAATGCGTGGATATACTCTGATAAATCGAATTCTTTGAAACTCATACATTGTTCTCCTTTCTCAAGACGCTCCAGAAGCTGTATGAGCCGGTCTGTCCGATTGCGTTTCAAAAGCAGCAGTTCTTTTTGTTTTTTGAAGGCAGAATGCCTGTCGAAATCCGGATTTTGCATGATTTTGCGAATGTCCTTCAAGGAAAAATCAAGCTCCTTAAAAAATAAAATTTGTTGTAATGTCTGCAAAGCTTCTTCATTGTACAGGCGATAGCCCGAGGGAGTGAAACCGCTTGGTTTCAGCAGCCCGATTTCATCATAATACTGCAGAGTGCGAACGCTTATTCCGGTTAATTTAGCAATCTGACTTATCGTTTTCATCATATCAGCTCCTTGGGCGTGTAGACTGGCAGAACAGAAACAGCCGGCGAAAATCTGTTTTGCTTTACAAATACAGAATACACTATCACGCAGCGTCGCAGTCAATACTTTTTTGTACTTTTTCGGGGATTCTCTTGACTGTAAACCTGGTTTATACTGTATAAAGAAAGAAAAAACCAAATTTTTGCCATGCAGGCAGGCGTTTGGTGGTTGAAGGAGAGCGTTTTATGACAATTAAAGAGGTGGAAGAGCAGACCGGGTTATCCCGTTCCAATCTTCGGTTTTACGAAAAAGAAAAGCTGATTCATCCTGCACGAAACGAGAAGAATGATTATCGGGAATATTCGCAGCAGGATGTAGAGGAAATAAAAAAGATAGCCTATCTGCGGACATTGGGCATTTCGGTGGAGAGCATTTACCGGATTATCAATAAGGAGATGCCCTTAATGGAAGCAGTACGGGAGCAGGCAGAAACCCTGGACAAGCAGGTAAACGATTTGGAACAGGCAAGAACTATTTGTGCTCAAATGCTTGCAGCAGAGCCGGTGAGCTATGAGGAGCTTGACGTAGAAGCTTATGTGCCGGAAATGCCCGCATATGTGGCGGCAAATCCCGGGGTTTTTCGAGTGGATTCTGTCAGCTTTTTGTATTTGTGGGGCGGTGTTATGGTATGGGGAATCCTTGCGACTGTAAGTCTTCTGGCAGCTCTTATTTTCTATCCTGGACTTCCGGATAAGATACCGGTACAGTGGGCAGACGGGGAAATCAGCAATGAAGTAAACCGGATTTTTATCTTTGCATATCCTGTGTTTTGTGTGATTTTGCGGCGGTGGCTTCGGCCGTATCTGGCATGGAAGCTGCAGATACCAGATAGTGTAAATAGGAATCTGATTGCAGATTATGTCACAAATTTTTTCTGTTTTGTTATTTTGAGTGTGGAGATTTTTTCTATTTTATATCTTCACCATATGGTAAAGCATGTCACGGTATTGCTCGCAGTGGATGCAGCTGTATTTTTGGGACTTTTGCTTGTGGGGCTTATGAAAAAGTCCGTAACAGATCGGTAAGGAGATGCCCGCTTTCTGACAGTGAAAATATTGCAGTTGGAGAGCGGGATATATTTTGTGAAAAAAGATGTTGATTTTTCAACAAGATGAGAGTATAATCTCACATGTTGATTTTTCAACAAATGAAAGGGGGAATCCTCATGGAGCGATTTGAGGCATTTACCGGCTATATGCTGCAGTTTAATCGTTATATTCAAAAAATCAAGGAAATAGAAATGCAGCAGTTTGGTCTTCATGCCATGCACACGATGTGTCTGTATTATCTGAACAAAAACAGACAGGGATTGACGTCTGGTCAGCTGACACAGTTGTGCCGGGAGGATAAGGCAGCGATTTCCAGGTGCCTGAAACAGCTGACTTCGTTGGGATATGTTTATGCAGATAAAACGGATGAAAAGCGTACGTACCGAAGCCTTTTGTACCTCACGGATGAAGGAAAAAAGCTTGCAGAAAGAATGGAAGAAAGAGTGCAGTATGTACTGTCTGTCATCGGAGAGGGCATTAAAGATGAGCAGAGGGAAGTGTTGTATGAAACGCTGGAAATCATTATGAATAATTTTTCGGCGTATTTTGAAAGGCAAAAAGAAAAAGGGGAATTTTGAGGAGATATTATGAAAAAGAAGATTTTAATCGGCATAGGTGCAATAGTGGCAGCATTGGGTGTTTCTGTTTATGTAATGTGGGGAAATGAAATCAAAAGTTTGCTTTCCATAGAGCAGATTATAGAGCAGGATTTGTCCCATAAAGATGGTTACACATACGAGATGAATATTGCCGGGGATTATTATTTTGACGAGTTTTTGGAGCAAGGGGGAGCAGAAAACGATCAGGAATTGATTTCTTTTATTACCGGAAAAATTACAAAGGGATTGATTCCCATGAGTATTGAGGAGTCCGATATTGCTTGCTCTTCCTTTACGGCACAGACGGAAGATGGAGATTATCTGTTTGGAAGAAACTATGATTTTGACCAGACGAATACCGCCATTGTGCACACCAATCCAGGGAATGGAAGACATGCGTCTGTGTCTACTGTGGATTTGCAGTTTATCGGAATTGACACAGAAAAAGGCGTGGATGGTTTGTCGGATAAAATCAAAATGCTGGCAGCGCCTTTTGTGCCATTGGACGGCGTGAACGATGCCGGCGTAAGCTGTGGAATTTACATGACCTACCAGGGAAAAGAGACTGTGGCAACCAGCCAGGATACGTCGAAACCGGATTTGACTTCCACTACCATGCTGCGTCTGATACTGGATTATGCAGATGATGTGGAGGAGGCAATTGCGCTGATTTCGGAGTATGATCTGCATGATTCCGCCAACACTTCTTACCACTATATGGTTGCAGACGCACAGGGAAACAGCGCAGTTTTGGAGTGGGTAAACGGTACAGACCAGACGGACAATGACGGAAGTAAGCGGGAACTTCGTATCACAAGAAATGAAAAGCCTTATCAGACCGTCACCAATTTTATTCTTGTACCGGGTTACTACGAAGAAGGGGATGAACCGGGTGGTCTGGACCGTTATGAGTATCTGACAGAAAAGCTGGACGGCTGTGCGGGAATTGTGTCAGATGAGCAGGAGGCAATGGATTTGCTGGCGGGTGTGGGAAGACGTACCTGGCTGGTGGACGGAGACGTGACAAAAGGAACGACGGTGCATAGTGTGGTTTATAATCTCACAGACCGAACAAGCTACTGGGTGGCGAATGAGCATTACGGCAGTGAAGAACACACGCGGTATTACGAGCTGAACAAATAGGAGTTTGGCTGCAAATGCAGGTTGTCTTTTGGGGATGTTTTTCTTATAATAGGATATCATAAAGAAAAATATCATCAGGAGAAGCTATGACAAATAAAAAGCAGACAGCGATTATTATCGGAATTTTGGCAGTTGTACTGGCAGGGTTTGTATTCTTTTACATGAAGAATCAGCAAAAAGAACCTGTCAGTGCAACTTCCTTTAAATTGAACACGATTGTAAAAGTAACAATTTATGACTCTCAGGACGAGAGCCTTCTGCAGGAAGTGATGGACTTGTGTGACCAGTATGAGAAGGTTTTCAGCAGGACGCTTGCAGAAAGCGAGCTATACCGCTTAAACCGGCAGGAGCTTCCCTCTGAGGACGGAAAAACCTTTGATATATCACCCGAGCTTGCAGCATTAACGGCAAAAGGTCTGGAGTATAGTAAGATTTCTAAGGGGGCATTTGATATTACGGTTGCGCCGGTTTCTTCTCTTTGGGATTTTACTTCCGGGGCCAAAAAGATTCCTGCAAAGACAGAAATAGAAGAGGCACTGCCTCTTGTAAATTATAAGAATGTGGAGCTTTCAGATGCCAGGATTCGGTTTGAAAAACAGGGAATGGGTCTTGATCTGGGAGCGATTGCCAAGGGTTATATTGCAGATAAGATGAAAGAATTTCTTATTTCCAAAGGCGTGAAAAGTGCGATCATTGACCTTGGAGGAAATGTGCTCTGTGTTGGAAAACGTCCGGATAATAAACCTTTCCGTATCGGGATTCAGCGGCCTTTTGCAGGCAGAAGTGAGACCGTGGCAACGGTGGAAATAGAAGATAAATCCGTAGTTTCCTCGGGGATTTATGAGCGGTATTTTGAAAAAAACGGGACACTTTATCATCACATTTTGAATCCCAAAACAGGCTATCCCTATGAGAATGACCTGGTTTCTGTCACCATTATTTCAGATAAATCCGTGGACGGAGACGGTTTAAGTACCTCTTGTTTTGCCCTTGGCCTGGAAGAAGGAATGGCGCTTGTGGAATCGCTGGACGGCATTCATGCAGTTTTTATTACAGCGGACGGGGAGCTCTATCTTACAAAAGGGCTGGAGGAAGAGTTAGAACTGATATATACAGAATAATAAAAAGAGTGCTAAAAATAGCGCTCCGTTGGATTTGTCGCATGCTGGGCAATCGGCAAGGGTACCAACGGAGCGTTATTTTTGTAATATCCTTTTTGTTTATTTTTAGTAGATACTCAATATCATATAAATAAACCCTGCGGCCAGCATCTCTGTCGGCAGTCCGCGATAAGCCTTACCAGTTCTGGAAAACTGAAGGGTTTTCTTTACGGACAAAAACAGTACAACAGGTACGAGAATGGTCCATGCAATACCAATGGCTTCTCCGAAGCTGTCCATGGAAAAGGGTCTTACCAAAATAGCAGCGGGGATAAATACAAACAGGCTGTTGAGGCCTTTGCAGTTCTTTTTGAGAATGCCGTTTGTAAAGGCAAGCACCAGACCGGCAGTGAGAAAAGCAAAGGTGCTGTCCAGAAAGATTTTGGATTGGAAGGAGGTTTGCAAAACCGTATTTCCGAAAATCATTCCGCTTCCCATAAACTCTCGTGCAATAGCCAGGAGAATCCAAAATCCCCAGGCGACTGCGCCTTCAAAGAATAAATCCCCATACATGGTTTCTACAGAGCCTGAGAGTACGTGGCGGGCGCAGAGAAGTCCGATCACAGCGCACATAACCCAGGTTCCGTTAGGGAGTGTAATGCCAAGAGCCGCAAATCCTGTGAGAAAAACCGAAGCGCAAAGTGCGCCGGAAGCAATAAAAACGCACAGGCGAAGGCTCCATTCAGGGACTGCGTTTATCAGAAGATTCCTGAGAAACTCAGCAAAGGTGGCCGTAAGAATCACCAGGATTCCGGCGGCAAAGGCTTCTTTCATGCCGGCAGAAAAAAGGATGATTCCCAGGGCAAAGGCTTCAGCCGGATATTTTAGTTTCATATACTGAATCCTCCGTTTTTTACTTTACTGTCTGCAGGAAGCTGTATGCGTTGTTGATAGCAGTTACGGCAGCAGTGGAAGAGATTGTCGCGCCGGAGATACCGTCTACTGTGCCGGAAGCTGCGCTGTCCGCATTTTCAGCTGCAGTATCATCGGCTTCAGTCGTATCCTCAGCAGTCGTGTCCTCGGCCTTAGCTTCTTCTGCAGGCAGTTCAACGCCGGCAGCCTCTGCCAGGCACTGTTCTGCCAGGCTTATGAATCCGCCGATGGAAATGCTCACGCCGGAGACGGAATCTGTTTTTCCGGCTTCATCGGTGTTGAAAAAGCCAAGAGACTGGTTTTCTACCAGAGCGTCAGCCAGAGCTTCTGCCTGTTCCTTCCAGGTGGGGCCGTCCTCGGTCATAACATACTCGCCGTTTTCGGACATGACGCTCTTTTTGGAGCCGTCTTCAGTGACAGCGTCCCAGGTAACCTCAGTGATCTTTCCGTCCTTGACGGTGAGGGAAACTTCATCCATGAAGCCGCTGTCATCGTAGGAATCTGTGGAAGCGGTATAAGTTCCGTCGGTAAGCTCTGCGCCATCCAGCGGATTTTGGGAAGCTTTCATACCGGCAGCCTCTTCCAGACACTGCTGTGCCAGGCTTATGAATCCGCCGATGGAAATGCTCACGCCGGAGACGGAATCTGTTTTTCCGGCTTCATCGGTGTTGAAAAAGCCAAGAGACTGGTTTTCTACCAGAGCGTCAGCCAGAGCTTCTGCCTGTTCCTTCCAGGTGGGGCCGTCCTCGGTCATAACATACTCGCCGTTTTCGGACATGACGCTCTTTTTGGAGCCGTCTTCAGTGACAGCGTCCCAGGTAACCTCAGTGATCTTTCCGTCCTTGACGGTGAGGGAAACTTCATCCATGAAGCCGCTGTCATCGTAGGAATCTGTGGAAGCGGTGTAGGTTCCGTCGGTGAGTTCTGCACCTTCAAGAGCCTCCAAAGCCGCATTGTCCTCTGCAGTACTTTCTTCCTGGGAAGCTGCGGAAGTGTCATCACCTTCTGCGCTCATACCGGGCAGATAGACAGGAGCGGAAACTCCCTCAAACTGGCTGAGGAACTCCGGCTCAGCGATTTTTGCGCCAAGTCCTTCTGTCTCGGACTGCTCGACAACCTCCACTTTTGAAATGGTGGCTGCGGTGTCGTCAAAAGCTACGTTCAAAACAATGTCTCCGCCGTAGCCTTTTTCGCGGACGGTTACAAGATAGCCGTCTTCGGTTTTGGCTGCGGAATCTATATTTTCTGTGCCGCTTACATCGTATTCTTCTACAACTGCGGTTTCACCGGTCTGTGTATTTCCGGTCATATCCTGTGCCAAGGCTCTGGAACCGGCAATCACTCCGAAGGAGAGAGCAGTGACAACCACCAGAGCAAGAATTCCTTTTACTTCTTTATTTTTCATGATAATTCCTCCCTTACGCTTTCTGTGTACCATAGACATGTTTTTTGTGAAGCATGGACAGCGCGCCTGCCAGGCAGTTGGCTGTCAGGATTCCGAAGCAGATACCCTCCGGATAATTGCTGAAAATACGGATGGCCGCAGTAATGATGCCGGCCGTTATCGCGTAGAGCAGTTTTCCTCTTCTGGAGACAAACACATAATCTGTGAGCATGTAGCAGCCGCCCATGATAAGACCGCCGCCGAAGAGGTTCAGGAGAATATCTCCGGTGAACAATCCCGCAGGTCCGAAAACAAAGGTAAGGACCAGGACGGTTGCGATGTAGGTGAGGGCTGCTTCCGCATTGACAACGCCCATATAGCACATGTAGGCAAAGCCGACCAGCAGAAGAAGCTTGCTTGTCTCGCCCATAGCGCCGGGGGTTTCGCCAAGAAACATCTGTAAATAGCTGTATCCTGCTTCTCCGCCGCCTTTTACTGCGCCAAGGACCGTTGCAGAGGAAACCGCGTCCGCAGAAAGCGTCTGGGGAGCCACATACTGCATGACCGTTCCTGGCCATACGACCATGGCAAGAAGACGCCCCATAAGCGCGGGGTTTACAAAATTGTTTCCGATACCGCCGAACATCTGCTTCACACAAAGAATACTGAATACAGCAGTTACCACCATAACCCAGGCCGGTACAGTGACCGGCATGTTAAAGGCCAGGAGCATTCCGGTGACAACTGCGCTGAAATCGCCGGCAGTCACATGCTTTCTGGTAAGCTTCTGCCACAGGTATTCTGTGATCACGCACACAGCCACAGAGAGTCCGGTGAGATAAAATGCCCGGATTCCGAAAAAATATACGGCCCCCAGAAGTGCAGGTATCAGGGAAATGGAAACATGAAGCATAATGCTTCGGGTCGTTTTTTCAGCACGAAGATGCGGTCCGTTGATAACTGGAGTCGGACTCATGATTTTTTCACCGCCCTTTCTCTCATGCGTTGTTTTACAATATCACGCGCGGCGCGTGTCCGGGGAGTAAGCTCCCGTTTGGCCGGGCAGATGTAGGAACAGCATCCGCAGGCAATACATTCGCTTGCGAACAGCTTTTCGCACAGATCATAATCTTCTTCCATGAGAGCGTACTCGATCTGGTATGGAACCAGTCCGGCCGGGCATACAGAAGCGCAGCCTTCACAGCGGATACAGGGCTGTTCGTTGTAGGCAGCTTCCGGAAGAACCAGAATGCCGGAGGTGTTTTTGGTTACGTAAAAAAGCCCGCTTTCTCCGTTCCAGTTGGAAGCCACACAAGGGCCGGTCATGGGGCCGCCTGCGATAATGTGGTTTTTCTCCGTGGTAACGCCGCCGGCCAGGGAAAGAAGCTCCCGCGCAGAGGTTCCGATGGGAACCAGATAGTTGCCGGGATTTTTTACCTGTCCGGTAACGGTGACGATTCGCCTTGTCAGGGGACGCTGCCCAAGAAGCATGTCTGCAGCGGCCTTGGCAGTACCTACATTGGAGACGATCACGCCTGCGTCGGCAGGAAGTCCGCCCATGGGAACCTCGCGCCCAAGAACCGCCTGGATCAGCTGGCGTTCTCCGCCCTGAGGATATTTGGTGGGGAGCACGGTTACCACAATGTGTTCGTCTGCATCCATAACGCCGGAAGCTTTTGCGTGGTCTAAAAGCTCTGTAAGATTCTTGGCTGCTGCCGGCTTGTTGTCCTCCAGGCAAATGTGCGCTTCCTTTGCGCCGGCGCCTTTTAGAAGGAGCCGAACGCCATTTACAAGAGCGGGTCCCTGCTCCAGCATGAGACGGTAGTCGCAGGTGAGGAATGGCTCGCATTCCGCGCCGTTGATCAGCAGAGCGTCGATGGGCTGCGTGGTCTCATATTTTTTGTGCGTGGGAAAACCGGCGCCGCCCATTCCGGTCAGGCCGCCGTCGCGAAGCCCGGTGAGGATTTTTTCCCTGGAAATGCCGCGAATGTCTGCGAGCTCTTTTTCATAGGAAAGAGGTGTTTCCTCCGGTGCAGTTTCCCGTTTGATGATACAGGCGGAAATGCTGCGTCCCTGATTGACGACGTCTTTTATCTCAAGAACCTTTCCGCTTACGCTGGCATGGAGAGGCGCAGCCATAAATGCCTGAGGCGTTCCGATAAGCTGCCCTTCCGATACCTTGTCTCCCGGTTTTACAAGAAATTCACATTTGCCCCCAAAGGACTGTTCTGAGAGGATGGTGACTGTCTCAGGCCAGTAGGAACGGGTGGCAGCATCCATGCTCAGAGCCTTGTCATAGCCGTTCGTGGGATGGACGCCTCCGGGAAATGCTGGTTTTTTATTCTTTTGCATGTCCTGTTCTCCTTTATTTATTGGGCAGTTTTTAACAAACTGCAGTGCATATCTTGATTGTTAAAATATTGACATACCGATTCATCATAGCATACTGGAGGAAATTACGCAAGAAACTATTTATAATATTTGCAACTTTTTGCTTCCTATTCAGGTGTACACAAGTTACTCAGCGTGACAGACATAAGAAAAATTGGATTTTAAGAAATCTGCGCAGATTTTGCAAATTTCTGGTGATTTTTTTGTTCGGAGCCGTTATAATGGGGATAGCGGAAATAAAATTTACCATATAAATAAAGGAGAAGCTTACCATGAAACAGGACATGATTGTGATTCTTGATTTGGGAAGCACCGAAAATACAGTGCTCGCCCGCAATATCAGAAGCCTTGGCGTTTACAGCGAGATTCATCCCCACGATATCACCGTGGAGGAGCTGAAAGCTCTTGACAATGTGAAAGGCATCATTTTAAACGGTGGAGAGAATCGTGTGGTGGACGGAAGAGAGGTGGAAGTGCGTCCGGAACTTTACGATTTAGGCTATCCCATGTTTTCTGTGGATTATCCCTCATCCCTCTGCCAGAAGAAGTTCGACACTCTTCCGGATGAGGCGGCGCTCAAAGCCTTTGTTTTTGATGAATGTAAAGCAGAAGCCAACTGGAATATGAAGAACTTTGTGGCAGACCAGGTGGAAGCGATCAAAAGGCAGGTGGGCGACAAGAAGGTGCTTCTTGCTTTATCCGGAGGTGTGGACAGCTCTGTAGTTGCAGCGCTTCTCATCAAGGCGATCGGCAAGCAGCTTGTATGTGTGCATGTAAACCATGGCCTTATGCGCAAGGGCGAATCTGAGAGTGTAGTGGAAGTGTTTAAGAACCAGATGGACGCAAACCTTGTGTATGTGGACGCGTCTGAGCGTTTCCTCGGCAAACTGGCGGGTGTGGCTGATCCGGAACAGAAGCGCAAGATCATCGGCGCGGAATTTATCCGTGTATTTGAGGAAGAGGCAAGAAAATTGGAGGGCATTGATTTCCTTGCCCAGGGAACCATTTACCCGGATATTGTGGAAAGCGGAACCAAGACAGCCAAGGTAGTAAAATCTCATCACAATGTAGGCGGCCTTCCGGAAGATTTAAAGTTTGATCTGGTAGAGCCTCTGTACTACCTGTTTAAAGACGAAGTACGCGCCTGCGGTCTGGAGCTTGGCCTTCCCCATGGCATGGTATTCCGTCAGCCGTTCCCGGGACCGGGACTTGGTGTAAGATGCCTTGGCGCGATCACCAGAGAGCGTCTGGAGGCGGTAAGAGAGTCCGATGCGATTCTGCGTGAAGAGTTTGAAAAAGCAGGTCTGGACAAACAGGTATGGCAGTATTTTACTGCAGTTCCGGACTTTAAATCTGTCGGTGTGAGAAATCATGAGAGATGTTTTGAGTATCCGGTGATCATCCGTGCGGTAAATACAGTGGATGCGATGACGGCAACCATTGAAAGAGTGGATTGGGAGATTCTGGAGAGGATCACCGCAAGGATTCTGCAGGAGGTGCCCAATGTAAACCGTGTGTGCTATGATCTGAGTCCGAAGCCGAATGCGACGATAGAATGGGAATAATATAAATTTGATATGAGTTATTTTGAATGACAGGCAGTCGATATGATTGCCTGTTGTTTTTCTATACGGCTTTAGCCTGTTCAAAACATTTGCGCATCGTGCAGGTGTTTTGAACTATAATCCACCTGCTTTGCGGGTGGTGACCATCGTTATACGAAAAAATCACCTTTCCGCATCATAATAGAGCTGCAGCCACTATTAAGAAAGCGGAAAGGTGATTTTATGGCAAAGAAAACCAATGATTTATCACACACAAAATGGATGTGTAAATATCACATTGTTTTCACTCCAAAGTATAGACGAAAAATAATTTATAATCAATACAAAGCTGATATCAGGGATATTATAAAGCAGTTGTGCTCTTACAAAGGCGTGGAAATTATTGAAGGGCATCTTATGCCCGATCATATCCATATGTTGGTTAGCATACCACCAAAATACAGTGTTTCCAGCTTTATGGGATATTTAAAGGGGAAGTCCGCACTTATGATATTTGATAGGCACGCAAATTTAAAGTATAAATTTGGAAACAGGCATTTTTGGAGTGAAGGATATTATGTAAGTACAGTAGGGGTAAATGACGCCACAGTACGTAAATACATTCAGGAACAGGAAAGATATGATATTATGCAGGATAAGCTTAGCGTAAAAGAATATGAAGACCCTTTTAAGGGTTAAGGCGAAGTAATACAAATGCCCTTTTAAGGGCGGCGACGAGTCAAAAGCAGAGTGGCTGGAGCAAAGCGAAAGCCAGCGCCTTGAGACGCTGGCCTAGCATAAAAGGCTTATAGCCGTCCGTCGAGCCACCCGTTTTACGGGTGGGGGCGACTCATCCGTATTTTGCGGAAATAGACCTTGAAATTTGTTATCAACGTAAAATTTTAACTGTGAATTTATTTGTTGGATGGTATGTGATATACTTGTGACACAAGCAAATTGCAAATCGTATATTTGAAAAATAACATGAAAGGGGGGAAGAGAAAAATTGAAAATGAGAAGTAGATGTCAATGGAACGGAAATAAGAGTGATGGGTGATGTTGTTAATGAGGAAGCATATATTTCTCTTACAGATATTGCTAAATATAAAAATCCTGATAATGCTTTTATTGTAGTTGCCAACTGGATGCGTAACCATTCTACAATTTCGTTTTTAGGATTATGGGAACAAATTCATAATCCGAATTTTAAACCTATCGAATTCGATAGGTTTAAAGCAGAATCTGGGGATAATGCTTTTACGTTGACGCCACAACAGTGGATAAAAGCAACGGATGCAATCGGTATCGTATCAAAATCAGGACGATATGGCGGCACTTATGCGCATACGGATATTGTGATAAATTAAAATAGCCTAGAGCAGGATTTTTGTCGTTCCCCACGCGGGAACGTGGATTGAAATGAGGATTGCGTCATGGATCAAGTCGAGGCCGTCCCCGTCGTTCCCCACACAGGAACGTGGGGTAAAATTTTAAGACGGTCACCAGTACGAAGTACCACAAGCTGTTTCCTACGCGAGAATGCGGATTGAAACGGATTGGATTTGGGGATTCTAAAAAGAAAATCGCAGTTGTTTCCTAGGCGGGAACCTGAATTGAACTGAAAAGGAAAGGAGCTCCTCATGAAAACCTTTTATACAAACGGTACGATTTTAACGATGGAAGAAGACTCTCTCTATGCAGAGGCAGTGTGCGCAAAGGACGGGCGCATTGAAGCAGTAGGAAAAAGGGATGAAATTATGAAGCTGTGGGAAGATGGAGATGAGCTGGTGGATTTGAAGGGAGCCGCAATGCTGCCCGGATTCATTGACGGACATTCTCATTTTGTGGGAACTGCCAATGCTATGACGCAGTGTGATTTATCTTCCGCAGAAAGTTTTGATGACATTGTGGATCTTATGAGAGAATTTAAGAAAAAGCGGTCTATCTCGGATAAGGACTGGTTGGTGGGATGCAATTATGATCACAATTTTCTGACGGAAGGCAGGCATCCTGACAGGAAGGTGTTGGACAGAATCAGTCGGACCAATCCGGTTTTGCTGATCCATGCTTCTTCCCATATGGGGGTGGCGAACAGCCGTGCCCTGGAACTACAGGGGATTGATGAAAACGTACAGGACAGAGCAGATGGACGATATGGAAGAGAGGAGGGAACAAAGATTCCCAATGGTTACATGGAAGAGAAGGTATTTCTGGAATTTCAGGCCGGTCTTCCTATGACTCCGGCAGAAAAGCTGATGGAGCTGATGGGAGAAGCGCAGAATTTGTATGCCAGCTATGGGATAACGACAGTTCAGGACGGTATGGTCGGGAAACCGTTGTTTCAGCTTCTGAAAGCCGCAGCAGATTTGGGGATTTTGAAGCTGGATATTGTGGGATATGTGGATATCATGACCGCATCTGACCTTTTGGAAGAAGAAAAGAACTATGCAGGGCAGTATGATCATCATCTGAAGCTGGGAGGATTTAAGATTTTTCTGGACGGCTCGCCCCAGGGAAAAACAGCCTGGATGCTGGAGCCATATGAAGGGGAAAAAGAATACCGTGGATACCCTATCCACAGCAACGAAAAGCTTCGGGAGTATATTGCGCTGTCACTGGACAAAGGGCAGCAGCTTTTGGCGCACTGTAATGGAGATGCAGCCGCGGAACAGTACATTTCCCAGTTTGAAAAAGAGCTGGAGAAAAGAGAGAAAAAAGACAGCTGTCGGGCAGTCATGGTCCATGCGCAGCTGGTACAGGAAAAACAGCTTGAGAGAATGAAGGCTCTGGGGATGATGCCGAGTTTTTTTGTGGCACATACCTATTATTGGGGCGATATTCATATGAAGAATTTTGGCGCGCAGCGGGGAAGCCGTATTTCGCCTGCGAAAGATGCGATGGACTGCGGACTTCCGTTTACCTTTCATCAGGATTCGCCGGTTGTGCCGCCGGATATGATGCGTACGGTTTCCTGTGCAGTCCGCCGTATTTCACGCTCGGGCCAGGTGATTGGAGCTGGTCAGCGGATTCCAGTGCTGGAAGCACTGAAGGCTGTTACGGTTTATGCGGCCTACCAGTACCATGAGGAACAGGAGAAAGGAACCATTGCAAAAGGGAAATGTGCGGATTTTGTGATTCTTGACAGAAATCCGTTGGAGACAGACGAAAATCAGCTGGCAGACATTCAGGTTCTGCGTACGGTGAAAGAAAACCAGATTGTCTACCAAAAAGAATGAAATAGAGAGAGCAGGCTCATCATGTTTGCATTTTGAATGTGCAGCATGGTGGGCTTTTTTGTGCGGGATTTTTCCTATACAAAAAAGCCTTGACAAGTAAACGTGCGTTTACTATACTGCAATAAGGTAAACAATCGTTTACTTTGGAGGCGGTTATGGCAAACACAAAGAAAAATATTTTGCTTACAGCGCTGCGGCTTTTTGCCCGGGACGGCTACGAGGCTGTTTCGGTGAGCCGTATTGCAGGAGAGCTGGGAATGACAAAGGGCGCATTATATAAGCATTACAAAAATAAACGGGACATTTTTGACAGTATTTTTGCTTATGTCTGCGAGCTGGATGTGCAGCGTTCCCGACAGGCAGGAGTTCCGGAAAAAGAATTTTCGGAAATGCCGCAGTCCTTTTCAGGGACCACGGCAGATAGCATCATGGACTACATGAGAGCTCAGTTTTTTTATTGGACACAGGATGAAATTGCCTGTAATTTTCGCAGAATGCTCACGTTGGAGCAGTACAGAAACGAGGAGATGAAGGCATTGTATCAGAAGGTGATGGCATCTGGGCCGATGCTGTTTCTGGAAGATTTGTTTCGGGAAACCATGAAATGCGGAACATGGAAAGAAGGGGATCCGAAGGAAATGGCGGTGGAATTTTATGCGCCTTTTTATCTGCTTCTGAGCATTTCGGACGGAGCAGCGGATAAAATAGAAAAAGAAAATGCTGCTCGCCTTTTTGCGAAACATATGGAAAATTTTATGGAGCGGTACAGAAAGGATTTGGAATGAGAGAACACATTGACATGAAAGCATACGGCCTGACAGACCGTTGGGCTGCGTTGGCGAAGGAATATGACGGGCTGGGAATTGCCCGAGTGCTTTCGCAGGAGAAAGGCCTCTTTTGCATTGTCGGAGAGGACGGAGAAAAATGGGCAAAGATTTCCGGAAAATTCCGCTTCCGCGCGCAGTGCGCCTCGGAGCTGCCGGCAGCGGGCGACTTTGTCATGGCGGACTGGAATGAGACCGGTGGAACTGCGGTTCTTCACCAGGTGCTTCCGAGAGTGAGCTGTTTCAGCCGAAAGGCAGCGGGGAGCAGGGAGAAGGAGCAGGTTGTGGCGGCCAATCTTGACACGGTTTTTCTTTGTATGGCGCTGAATGGAGATTTTAATCTGCGGCGCCTGGAACGTTATCTTTCCATTGGCTGGGACAGCGGCGCAACTCCGGTTGTTGTCCTGACAAAAGCCGACTTATGCGAAAATCTGGAAGCATGTTTTGCGCAGGTTCAGGAGACTGCGTTCGGCGTGGACATTCTGGTGACGACTGCCATGGAGCCTCAGGGATGCGAAGAATTAAGAGCTTTTTGTTCAGAGGGAAAGACGGTGGCGTTTATTGGTTCCTCCGGTGTGGGAAAGTCTACGATCATCAACCGCCTTCTGGGAGAAGAACGTCTGGAAACCAATGGACTTCGAAACGATGACAAAGGGCGGCATACCACAACCAGACGTGAGCTGTTTTTGCTGCCGGAAGGCGGCATGGTGATTGACACGCCAGGAATGCGGGAGTTTGGAATGTGGGATAATGAAAGCGGTGTGGAGAAAACCTTTGCGGATGTGGAGGCGTTGGCGGAACGCTGCCGCTTCCGGGATTGCACCCATATAAATGAGCCGGGCTGCGCTGTCAGGCAGGCTCTGGAAAGCGGCGGGCTTTCGGAAGAGCGCTGGCAGTCCTACCAGAAGCTGAAGACAGAAAGTGCCTACACAGCGGACAAGGAGAGTTATTTGCTTGCCAAAGGAAAACGGGAAAAGGAAATTTCCAGGCTGATAAAAAAATTACCGGTTAAAAAATAGAGATTAACAGGAGGATATTTTATGGAACAGAACATCAGAATCAGAAATGAGAGACCGGAAGATTATGAAACTGTAGAACGTATTACAAGAGAAGCTTTTTACAATCTCTATGTTCCGGGCTGTGTCGAGCACTATCTGGTACATCTTATGCGGACGCACGAGGATTTTATCCCGGAACTGGATTTTGTGCTGGAGCTGGACGGTGCGGTGATCGGAAATATTATGTATACAAAAGCAACGCTGACAGATGAGGAGGGGACAGTCAAAGAGATCCTCACCTTCGGACCTGTCTGTGTCCTGCCGGCTTATCAGCGAAAGGGCTATGGAAAGCTTCTTATGGAACATTCCTTTCGGAAAGCCGTTGAGATGGGGTATGATGCGATTGTGATATTTGGAAGCCCGGCCAACTATGTGGGCCGCGGCTTTGAGAGCTGCAAAAAATATAAGGTGCGCGCGGAAAACGGCAGATATCCGGCGGCAATGATGGTAAAAGAGCTGGTTCCCGATGCTCTTGCGGGAAGGACCTGGGTATATCACGACAGTCCGGTTATGGCAGTCAGCGAAGAAGAAGCACAAAAGTACGACGATACCCTTGAAAAAATGGAGAGAAAGCATCAGCCAAGTCAGGAGGAGTTCTATATTCTGAGCCAGGCATTTCTGGATGAGGCGGAGGAGGAAATGCAGGAGAATTAGAGGTTTATTCCCTGCATTGCCTTAGTGCGCTCCGTATGCCCGGCAGATTTCCTCCACAGCCAGAAGCTCCTTGGAGAGAAATTTGTTTTTGTGGATGACAAAATGAATATTGCGCGTGACATTGACGCCCTGAAGCGGAAGGACAACCAGAGTTCCTTCCGCGATTTCTTTTTTCACCATTCTTCTGGAAAAAATTGCGATGCCTCTTCCGCAGATGACGGCGTTTTTGATCGCTTCTGTGCTGGTGCTGCAAAAGGTGCGGTTTAATTTTATTTCCTGCTCTTCAAACAGCTGTTCCAGCTGGTTGCGCTCTGCGCTTCCGCTTTCGCGGCTGATATAATTCTGCCCCTGGAGCATAGCAAGTGTTACAAAGGCACACGAGGCCAGAGGGTGCGTCTGGCTGCACACGATAACCAGCTCGTCGTCACAAATGGGAACAGCCGTGAGATTTTCATTTTTTATAGTACCCTCCACGATTCCGATATCCACCTGGCTGTCGAGAATGGCCTGTTCTATTTGGGCAGAGTTTGTCACCGTTACCTGAAAGGTACAGTTGGGAAGACGCTTTTCAGCTTCGTCCAGTATTTCGTTGATCAGACAGGTTCCCACGGAGACACTGCACCCGATGTGCAGGCTGGTTTTCTGAGAGGCATGCTGCATGGCTGCCTCCATTTGCTCGAAGGAATCCAGAATATGGCGGGAATAGGAGAGCAGCAGCTCTCCTTCCCTGGTCAGGAATAATTTTTGTGAAAGCCGTTCAAACAGCCGAACGCCATAATAGCGCTCCAGATCTGAGATCGCCTGGCTGATGCCCGGCTGAGAAATATGAAGCGCTCTTGCGGCGTTACTCATGCCGCCGGTGTCAGCGACTGCTGCAAAAATTTTTAAATGACGGATGGTCATAAGAATCTCCTCCTGCTGTTTTTATGAGACTGCGCCGGTAAGCACATAGAGAGCAGTACCCACAACGCCGCTTCCCAGAATAATGGCAATGGCGCTGGCTTTGTATTTTCGCAGGATAAATAAGGCAGCGGCAAAGATACCGAATTCAATCCAGCGGATGTCGCTCAGGACAATATCCGGGAGTTCCGCCTGGAAGAGTCCGAGCATAAGAATGGAGGTTCCGGCGGATGCGATGAGGGCTACAACAGCGGGGCGCATAGCGCCCAGAACAATCTGTACACCCTTGACAGTGCGATATTTGTAGTAAAAGTGTGCCAAAATGAGGCAGATGCAGAATGACGGAAGAATACATCCGATGGTGCAGATGAGAACTCCCGGAATCCCTGCGATCCGCATTCCCACAAAGGTTGCGGAGTTGATGGAAATCGGGCCCGGGGTCATTTCAGCTACGGTGATCAGATCCGAAAATTCGCTGAGCGTCATAAGTCCGTAAATATTCACAATCTGTTCCTGGATGAGGGGAATGGCGGCGTATCCGCCTCCAACACTGAACATTCCGACCTGTATAAAAGCAAAAAATAATTTAAAAAGCAGCATTAGGCAATTCCTCCGTGTTTTGTTTTGCGTGACTGAAGCGCCAAATCCACAAGCCCGATACCGAGACAGGTGAGAATCACAAGCATTGCGCTCACATTCAGGAAGCAGGTTGCGACAAAGGCAATGAGCATCATGGCGATATACAAAAGCCGCCGGGTGCTGAGAACATTGCCGGCAAGGTTGATCACCACATCAAAAATGACGGCGGCAACTCCGGCACGCATAACCTGCAGAGCAATGCTGATGTAGGGATTTGTGCGGAACTGTTCGTAAAACAGGGAAATAACAGAAATAATGATCATGGGCGGAAGAATGGTTCCCAAAATTGCAGTGAGGGAACCGACAACTCCGGCAATGCGGTATCCGATGATGACGGAGGCATTTACCGGCAGAGGGCCGGGAGCCGACTGCGTGATCGCCGTGACATCGAGCATTTCGTTTTCCTCCAGCCACTGGAGCTCTTCCACGTATTTCTTTTTCATAAGGGAGACAATGACAAAACCGCCGCCAAAAGTGCAGGCGCTCAGGACGAACATGGATTTAAACAGAACCCATAGCTTGCTGTAATCTTTTTTCATAGAAACCTCCGTATCGTTTTCGTTTGAAAAAAGTCTAGCACAGATAGAACTATTTGTAAAATATATAAATAGTATAGAACCTATAATGAAATTATTATATATAAAAATCTCCGTTCCCAGGATTTTGAAAAAGATATTGGGATACGGAGACTTTATTTTTTAGACGCTGAGTTTTTTGTCTGCCAGAAGTCCGGAGAGCCCAAACAAACATACGCATACAACTGCGTAATACAGAAGGCTCGGGATATTGATATCTGCTGTCATCAGATCAAAAGCGCGGCAGAGAAGGGAATATCCTGACTCTATGAGCCAGTTGAAAAGCAGAAACAGAACAAAGGAAAAAAGCCCGGAGAATCTGGATTTCAGGAAAAGGGTTCTGGAAATGATGATTGCCAGAAAGCCGATCATAATGGTGGTTGTCCAGGCTAGGAACCAAAACAGGAAAAACTGCAGGATCGTATCCACAGGGATTTCCACCTGAAGGAAGGCACGGGCAGCTTCCTGTAGAAAATCAAATATGGCTTTAAAACCGCCGGTCGTCACAGTATCGACCGTGAGGCAGACAGCCATAGCGGCTGCAAAAGCGGCAAAGACAACCGTCATCTGCAAGATCGCCGCAATAAACTTTCCGCCCAGGATTTCCCAGACAGATTTTGGAACCATCCACAGCATATGGCTTTGCTTGGTGCGCAGATCCTTGTTAAAAACAAGAAGGCTTTCAATTCCTGTATAGAAGCAGGCAAAAAAGGTTCCAAGCAAGATCAGCCCCAGAGACAGGCCGGGCATTGTGTCGCCTTTTGTGAGGGTGCCGACAGTAAAAGCAATGACACCCGCCAGAAGCCAGAACAGAATGAGAAGTCTGGCGGTCCGCTGCTTTCTGAATTCATATTTGATGATTTTTCCCATGATATTGTCCTCCTACATGATTTCCAGATAGATATCCGCAATGGATTTTCCGCTTGTGAAGCGTTCTTTCTCCGTGTCTGTGCGCAAAATGACCTGTCCGTCTTTTACAAAAATGGCCTCGTCAATATAGCTTTCTACCTCCTCGATGAGATGCGTGGAAATGACAAAACAGTTGCTTTCATCTGCCTGGGAGAGAATGATGGCTACGATCTCCTCCCGGGCTTTGTAGTCGACTCCGTTCAGAGGTTCATCCAGAAGATAGAGGGAGGCTTGTCTGGAAAGTGTGGCGGCAATCTTTAGCTTGGCGGTCATACCGGAAGAAAGCTCACGTACCTTGAGCTCCGGGGAGAGACCTAACCGTTCTGTAAGTTTTGCGTATTTTTCCAGATCAAAATCCTCGAAAAAGTCCTGATAGTATTCCCCGACGTTTTTGACCGTCATAAAATCATAGAAGAACGGTTCCGTGGACATGTAGGCGATTTCCCCTTTGTCCCGATAATTTAAGAGGTGGTCCTTGAACAGAATCTGTCCCGAAGATGGCTTTGTGAGTCCGGCAACCATTTTCATCCAGGTGGTTTTACCGCTTCCGTTTTCCCCCAGAAGGCCGTAAATCCTGCCCTGAGAAAGCTTTAGATTAAAGTCGGAAACAGCTCTTTTGCTGAGGTAAGTCTTGCATAAATCTTTACATTCCAGTATCATGTTCATCCTCCTTGTACTGTGTGATCTGATCCAGGATTTCTTCCTTTTCATAGCCCAGATCTTTCATTTCGTGAATAAAATTCTGAAGCAGTTCTTCTGCCATTTCCTTCTTTATATTTACAGTCATATCTTCTTCCTCCGAAATAAAGGTACCGATGCCCCGTCTGGTAAAACAGTATCCGGCTGTTTCCATTTCGCGGTAGATACGCGCCGCTGTGTTTTGGTTGATTTTGTAAAGAACAGCCAGGTCTCGGTTAGAGGGCAGCTTCTCGCCGGGAGAAATTTTGCCCTGGACGATTTTCTTTTTCAGATCATGGATGACCTGAAGGTAAATGGGTGTTTCGTTGTTATAGTTCATAGATTCCTCCGAATTCGATTGCACTAGTGACATAGCTAAATAGTACACTAGGGAGAGCGGGGAGTCAAGAGGTTTTTGTTTCTTTTTTGAAAAAATTCGTTTATAATGGTCATAGCCGGGGGATGTGCGGAGCAGTCCGCGCAGCTCACCGAAGCAGGTATGCTGAAAACGACAGGCAGAAAGGAGAACGGAATGATGAAAAAAGAAAAGAAAGAAGAGTTTCTGGAGCAATGACAGATCAGACATTTATGAAAGAACGAAGGATTCTGCCTCTGGTGCTGTCCATGTCCCTTCCGATGGTCATTTCCATGGGAGTGAACTCCCTTTACAACATTGTGGACAGCTATTTTGTGGCGAAAATGAGCGAGGATGCCATGACAGCTCTTGCGCTGGTGTATCCGGTGCAGAATCTGATTACCGCCATAGCGGTGGGCTTTGGCATTGGGGTCAATGCCAGCGTATCTTATTTTCTGGGAGCGGGAAAACAGCGTCAGGCAGACGGCGCGACTACCCAGGGAGTTTTGTGGAACTTGATTCACGGACTTTTGCTCGCGGTTTTGTGTATCGCCGGAATGCCTGCCTTTCTGCGGATGTTTTCCTCGGATGAGACGGTGGTGGAGCTGGCGATGATCTATGCGGCAAGGGCGTTTGTGTTTTCACCGGTTATTACCCTCGGCGTGGCTTTTGAGAAGATTTTTCAGTCCGTGGGAAGAATGAAGGAAACTATGTACTGTATGGTCTGCGGTTTTGTGGCCAATATTATCCTGGATCCGCTGATGATCTTCGGCGTTGGGATCTTCCCGGAAATGGGGATTGCGGGCGCGGCCTATGCCACAGGGATCGGTCAGTGTCTCACCCTGCTGGCCTATCTGGTTTTTTATGTGGCAAAACCCATTCCGGTAAAAATCCGACGGGAATACTTAAAGCCGGATGGACAGATTTTAAAGCGGCTCTATGGAATCGGAATTCCGGCAACGCTGAATATCGCGCTGCCGTCGCTGCTGATTTCCGCCTTGAATGGAATTCTGGCAGGTTTTACCGGAGCCTATGTGCTGGTACTTGGGGTTTATTATAAGCTTCAGACGTTTATTTATCTTACTGCCAACGGAATTGTGCAGGGAATACGGCCATTGGTCGGATACAATTATGGCGCAGGAGAACACGGACGTGTGCGGAAGATTTTCCGCACGGCATTGGGGCTGACTGTGGGTGTGATGGTTGTGGGCTTTGTTCTTTCCTGGGCGATTCCGGGACAGCTGATCGGCCTGTTTACGACCAATGAAGAAACCATCCGGATCGGTGTGAGGGCGCTTCACATCATAAGTCTTGGTTTTGTGATTTCTGCGGTTTCCGTTACCAGCTGCGGATTTCTGGAGGGGCTGGGAAAAGGGACCTCCTCTCTTTACATTGCGCTTTCCAGATATGTGGTTGTGATGATTCCGGCAGCGTTTGTGCTGAGCCGTTTCTGGGGCGCAGACGGTGTGTGGGCAGCGTTTGTGCTGACAGAAGTTGTGAGTGCGATATTTGCTTTTGTGATATACAGGAAATGTGCAAAGAATTTTTTGAGAGAATGTTAAAAAATTGGGCTGCCCAGGAGCAGCCCAATTTTTGTGTTCCAAGAAATGAGATTACAGTTTCTTCGCTTTTTTCATGGCGCTTCGCACCAGCCCGGTAAGGGCGAAGAGAGCAAGCGCATTGGGGATTACCATGAGGTTGTTAAACATGTCGGTCAGTTCCCACACCAGATCGTTGGAGGCCAGAGTGCCGAGGAAGATAAATACCAGTGCGATAACGGTATAAATCCTGGTGGACTTTTCACCAAAAAGGTAGGCCACATTGATTTTTCCAAATAAATTCCATCCAAGGATAGTGGAAAATGCAAAGAAGAACAGAGTGACAGCCACAAACATGGCGCCAAACTGGGAGCCAAATACGGTTCCGAACGCGGTCTGAGTCAGGTTTGTTTTGTCTACAGCTTCCACGGCAGCGCCTACATAGCCGTTTGCCAGGATTCCATCGCTGGTATAGAGCGTGGAAATAACGATCAGAGAGTTTAAAGTCAGCACTACAAAGGTGTCAATGAACACGCCGACCATGGCAACGCAGCCCTGCTCATGGGGTGTTTTTACGTTTGCGAGAGCGTGTGCGTGGGGTGTGGAACCCATACCGGCTTCATTGGAAAAAAGACCGCGCTTTGCGCCCTGAGTCAGGGCAATTTTGAGCGCTGCACCCAGAGAGCCGCCGATGATGGCCTGAGGCTGGAACGCATATTTAAAAATCATACCAAAGGTGGCGGGAAGATATTCGATTCTCATAACGAGAAGCGCAAGTCCGCCAACCAGGAAAATGCAGGCCATAATGGGAACCAGTTTTTCCGTCACAGAGGCCAGACGCTGGATTCCTCCCAGAAAAATGAAGCCGCAGATAATGACAAGGACAATTCCCATAACCCAGGAGGGAATGCCAAAAGCAGTCTCACAGGTAGAGCCTATGGAGTTGGACTGCACCATGCACCCGAAAAATCCGAGGGCCAGAGTAATGGCAATGGCAAAAAAGCCGGCCAGAAATTTTCCGAGAGGGCCTTTAAAGGCAGTTGTAATGTAGTAGACAGGGCCGCCTTTGATGCTGCCGTCTTTGTTTACGATTCTGGTTTCCTGAGCCAGAGTAGCCTCGGCATAGATGGTTGCCATGCCGAAGAAAGCGATGATCCACATCCAGAAGATGGCACCGGGACCGCCTGCCAGGATGGCGCCGGAAGCGCCTACGATGTTACCGGTTCCCACCTGTGCGGCAATGGCGGTTGCCAACGCCTGGAAAGAGCTCATGCCGCTGTCGTGTTTTTTGCCGCGCAGAGTCAGATTTCCAAAGACACGGCGCATACCCTCGCCAAAGCAGCGGACCTGCACAAAACGGGTTTTGAAGGTATACCAGAGACCTACCGCAATGAGCATGAAAAACAGGATGTAGTCAGATAGATACTTGTTGATGGTTTGTACGATTTGTAACAGTGTGTCAGCCATTTCTTTTTCTCCTTGTTTATGTAGTTTCGGCAAAGAAGGCTTTGGGAAGCAAACTTTGCGCAGATTGTGTTTTGCGCTGCAGGGAGTTTTGGAAAATCTTCCGGAACGCAAAAACAGAGCAGCTCATAAGCTGCTCTGAAAAAACCTGCATGAGAGAAAAGACAGTAAGAATATCCCGGAAAAACCGGGTAATATAGCTCTGTCTCCTTTACCTGAGAGATTCAGCCCTGACGGACCTTACACCTTCGGTACTCAAACGTGAGTTTTTCCAGAGGATTCTCCGCCTCCAGTTTTCTGCCGGGCAGAATTCAAGAGGTTTCAACGAATACTGCTATAGAATAGCACAGGGATTTTTCTTTGTCAATCATTAAAGTGTTAAAATATTTCATCTTAAAATACAGTGTTTTTCTTGTTTTTGCGGCAGAGGACATTTATAATAATGAGGAAGATCACAGCGCCGTGCACGGAGCAGTCCGTGTAATTTTATAAAAAGAAAAACGTTTGGTGACAGGAGGAAAAAATCAATGGAACGACATGCTTTTGCAATGAAGATCAAAGCCGGCAGAAAAAACGATTACCGTAAAAGACTGGGAGAAATCTGGCCGGAGCTTACTGCGTTTTTAGACCGAAATCAGGTGAAAAATTTCAGCATATGGAACACCGACGACCTTATTTTCGGATATTATGAAAAGTCGGAAAGAGCGGAGCTCCTGGCGGAGGAAGAAGCGATAAAAAAAGCGCTGACTGCCAAAATAGAAGATACCTTTACCTGGATTTCCACACCGGATCAGGATATGCGACTGATGTACCACGACTTTGGGGTTGTGCGCGAGAATAAGGAACTGATTCGACACAGAATGTTTATGACAAAGCTGAAGCCGGGGTGTGAAGAAGAGTATAAGCGCAGACATGACGGGCTTGTGGAAAAGCGGGGAGATACGGTGAATCCTGGGCCGGACAGCAACTTCAGCATCTGGTCGGCGGGCGGCTATATTTTCGGCTATGATGAGATTGACACCACCATGGAAATCGAAGAAACCGAGGAAGCCCGCGCAGAAACGGTTGCCTGGGAGACACGTCAGCTGGAGATCATGGACTGGATCACAAATGATGTGGACTGGATGACAGGAGAGCATCGTTCCGCCAGCGTGAGGATTGCATGGCATGGGTAGGCTGTCTTGATGGCGTCTGACAACAAGAGGACAGGAGACTTTTCATGATCAACAGAGAAGATATGCTGGAGCTGACCAGAAGAATGACCTTATCGCGCAATTCCATCACCCGTATTGCGGGCTGTTACGTGGACGAAAATGGAGAGTTTGAGGGAAGCTTTAACACCGGATTTTTGAAGCTGTCGGCGGCGGAGCGTGCAGCGAAGCTGGAGCTTGCCAAAACCATTCCCTTTGCGCCCACGAACGTAAATCTCAAACGCTGCGGGTTCTCTGAGGAAGCCAGAACGCCGGGAAGCATGTGGCAGCTGCTTATGGCGATGCGGGAGTGCGGACTCAAGAACGACGCCATGTTGGATACCTTTTATGATATTGTAATGGAATCTTTTGGGAAAAGGGGCGAGTATGCCATTCTGGTTTTTCACGACAGGTACGACATTCCTGCGAAAGCAGCGGACAAGGAGCGTCTGTGGGAATCTGAGGAAATGTTTGAGTATCTCATCTGTGCTGTTTGCCCATTGGTGGGAGAATACGAGCCGGGAGCGCCGGAGTGCGGATTTTTATTTCCGGCGTTCACCGAGAGGAGCGGAGACTTGAACCATGCGCTTGTTTATCATAAGGATGGAAAAACTGCGCAGGAGCATACGCTGAAACAGATGCTGGGCTTGAAGTGAGGGGGGAAAGGCCATGATTTTATATTTTTCCGGGACAGGCAACAGCGCCTGGATCGCAAAGAAACTAGGAGCGTTGCTCGGGGAGGAAGCGATTTCCATAAACGGGTACCTCAAACAGAAGAAACTTTTTGCGGATACAGAGTGCAGAAGAGTTGTATTTGTGGTTCCCACCTATGCCTGGCGGATTCCCCGAATTGTGGAACAGTGGATTTTGCGCTCATCTTTTAAGAAGGGGGCAAAGGTATACTTCGTTATGAACTGCGGTGACAGCATTGGAAACGCAGCTTCTTATGTAAAAGAGCTTTGCCGGAAAAAGGAATTTCGCTGTATGGGATGCGCGCAGGTATTGATGCCGGAAAATTATATTGCCATGTTTACGGCTCCGGGAGAGGAAAAAGCCAGAAAAATTGTGCGTATGGCAGTTCCTGCAATAGAAGAACTGGCACAGAGGATCAAGGCGGATCAGGTATTTTCCGTGGTGAACGCGGGAATGGCAGGCTGCCTGCTGAGCAGTCTGGGAAACCGGATATTTTATCCTGTGTTTGTACATGACAAAAAATTTACGGCAGATGAGAACTGCATCAGCTGCGGGAAATGCGCAGCAGTGTGTCCGCTGAATAATATCCGGATGAACAACGGAAAACCTCAGTGGGAGGGAACCTGCACGCACTGTATGGCCTGCATCACAGGCTGTCCGGAAAAAGCGATTGAATATGGGAAAAAGAGCGTGGGACAGCCAAGATATCACTGTCCGGGCGACATATAAGAAAAGAATGTGTGAGATGCTGCAGAAGACGGCGGAAGAGCCGGATTTTACAGCATCTCTTTTTGCGTGAAGAGAGTGGGGAGTGTTGGTGTATGGTATTATAAAATGGAAAGTGAACTTGACATTTTGGATGTGGTATGGTATCGTGAAAATATGGAAAGTAAACTTTACATATGAGGCAGTATGGAGAAGCCCCAAAAGGCTTGGGAGAGAATGGGAAGGGGGAACGTATGAAAAACAGGTTGGAACAGCTGCGGAAAGAGCGGGGCATTCGCCAGGAGGAGCTTGCGGCGGCGTTGGAGGTATCACGCCAGACCATTGGTTCTCTGGAAAACGGGCGCTATAATCCGTCGATTTTGCTGGCGTTTAAGATTGCCCGCTATTTTGGGATGAGCATTGAAGAAATTTTTATTTATGAGGAGGAGCAGAAATGAATAAAAAGAAGGCGTGGATATTTGGGGCGTATCTTGCGGCAGGGCTGGTCTTCATGGGAATCGGTTTTTATCTCATGGGACAGGAAGTGGAATATTATGATACTCTGGTCTGGGCTACAGGGGTTGGTTTTACGGCCAGCGCAGCGGTCAATCTGTTGCGGGAGTATCGCAGTACCCGTCCGCAAAATCGTCAGGCCTATGAGGAGCGGCAGCTGCAGCAAAGGATCAATATTAAGGATGAACGCAAACAGAGCCTTCGTCAGCTGGCAGTTTACCGTACCTTTCAGATCTTTGTGTCAGGCGGGCTTCTGACAGCAACCGCCCTCATTTGGCTGCGGGCAGACCGGGCCATTGTCTGGACGATTTTTGCTATTGTAATAGGGCAGTACCTTGCGGCATCTGTGATCTACAAATATTTGTGCAGAAGAATGTGAAATTTATAAGAAATTGAAAAATACCAGGAGGAAAAAAAGATGCTTGCGTATACTTATGTGGAAAAGGGGAAATTTGAATTAAGGGAAAAGCCCCAACCGGTGATCCAGGAAGAGCAGGATGCCATTGTGCGTGTGACAATGGCCAGTATCTGTACCAGCGATCTGCATATCAAACATGGCGCAGTGCCAAGAGCGGTTCCCGGCATTACGGTGGGACATGAGATGGTAGGCGTTGTGGAGGCCGTGGGGTCTGAAGTGACTGGTGTAAAACCAGGGGACCGGGTGACGGTGAATGTGGAAACCTTCTGCGGAGAATGCTTTTTCTGCAGGAAAGGCTTTGTCAACAACTGTACGGACAAAAACGGAGGCTGGGCTCTGGGCTGCCGCATAGACGGCGGTCAGGCAGAATATGTGCGTGTCCCTTACGCAGACCAGGGGCTGAACAAAATTCCGGAAGGAGTGACAGACGCGCAGGCTCTGTTTGTGGGAGATGTGCTGGCAACCGGATACTGGGCGGCAAGAATTTCAGAAATTTCGCCGGAGGATACGGTCCTGATATTGGGTGGAGGCCCTACCGGGATCTGTACCTTGCTCTGTGCGATGCTGAAAAATCCAAAAAAAATCATCCTCTGCGAGAAAGACGCCGAGCGTCTTGCTTTTGTGCGGAAGCGTTACCCGGAGGTTTGTGCGGCTGCGCCGGAAGAGCTGGCGAAAACAGTGGAACGGGAATGTCCCCATGGCGGAGCAGATGTGGTGCTCGAGGTGGCCGGAACAAAGGAAACCTTTCGCATGGCATGGGAGTATGCGCGTCCAAATGCGGTCGTGACGATAGTCGCCCTTTATGACGAAGCGCAGACCCTGCCTCTGCCGGATATGTATGGGAAAAATCTTACTTTCAAGACCGGCGGCGTGGATGGATGTGACTGTGAGGAAATCCTGAAATTGATAGCACAGGGAAAAATAGATACGACACCGCTGATCACGCATACGTTTGCGTTGGCACAGATCGAACAGGCCTATGATATTTTTGAAAAAAGAAAAGAACATGTGATAAAAACGGCGATCATTCCGTAGAACCTTAAAAAGAAGGAGGGCCGGGACATCCGTCCCGGCGGTATGAAAAAGAATATCTATCCGATGAAAAAGCTCTATCGCTTTGTTGAGTATTACTATACAGAGAATTTGTGAGGAATCTGTGGTGAAGTTCTGAAGAAAGTATGAAATAAAGGGAAAAGTTTGTTTAGAATTATCCTGATGGAAATTCCTTGAAGTAACTGCAAAAATATGTATAATAGAAGTGATGAATAAAATACAAAGGGAGGCTTATACTCATGATTACCAATGACATTATTTATGTAGGTGTCAACGACCATCAGGTAGACCTGTTTGAGGGGCAGTATGTTGTTCCCAATGGGATGTCCTACAATTCTTATGTGATCAAAGATGAGAAAATTGCAGTCATGGATACGGTTGATGCGCATTTTACCCATGAATGGCTGGACAATGTAGCCAGAGCATTGGACGGTGCGAAGCCGGATTATCTGATCGTGCAGCATATGGAGCCGGATCATGCGGCAAATATCCACAATTTTATGAAAGTATATCCGGACACTACAGTGGTAGCGAACACCAAGACGTTTGCCATGATGGAGAACTTTTTCCGCAGCATGGATTTGGAGGGCAAGAAACTGGAGGTTGCAAACGGTGACAGCCTTACGCTTGGTAAACATGTCCTGACCTTTGTATTTGCGCCAATGGTTCATTGGCCGGAGGTTATGGTGACCTATGACAGTACAGACAAAGTTTTGTTCTCCGCAGACGGATTCGGAAAGTTTGGTGCGCTTGACGTGGAAGAGGACTGGGACTGCGAGGCACGCCGCTATTTTATCGGAATTGTAGGAAAATATGGAAAACAGGTGCAGAACCTTTTGAAGGTAGCGTCAACCCTGGATATTCAGATTATTTGTCCTCTTCACGGCCCGATCCTCAAAGAAAATCTGGGACATTATATTGAAAAATATGACATCTGGTCTTCTTACAGCGTAGAAAAAGAAGGCGTGATGATTGCCTATACTTCTGTTTACGGCAATACCAAAAAAGCAGTTGAGATTTTGGCAAACAAGCTGACAGAGAAGGGATGCCCCAAGGTACTGGTATGCGATTTGGCGCGGGAGGATATGTCAGAGGCAGTAGAGCATGCGTTCTGCTACGGCAAGCTGATCCTTGCAACTACGACATACAACTCTGAGCTTTTCCCGTTTATGAGAACCTTTATCGATCATCTGACAGAGCGCAATTATCAGAAACGTACGATTGGTATCATTGAAAACGGAAGCTGGGCACCTATGGCAGCCAGAGTGATAAAAGGCATGTTTGAGAAGAGCAAGGATATTACCTGGCTCAAAAATCAGGTGACGGTGCTGTCCTCTGTCAGCGAGGAAAATATAGAGCAGCTGGATCAGATGGCGGCAGAGCTTACCACAGAATATGTGGCGCAGTCCGCAGAAAAAGCGAACAAGAACGATATGACTGCGCTGTTCAAGATCGGATACGGCCTTTATGTGGTTACCTCCAATGATGGAAATAAGGATAACGGCCTGATCGTCAACACAGTGACGCAGCTTACCGACAACCCCAACCGGGTAGCGGTCAATATCAACAAGGCAAATTACTCTCACCATGTTATCAAAAAGACAGGTGTGATGAATGTGAACTGCCTGTCCGTGGAGGCACCCTTTAAGGTGTTCCAGACCTTTGGCTTCCAGAGCGGACGTACAGCAGACAAGTTTGCGAATATGGACGTTCTTCGTTCCGACAACGGTCTGGTATTCCTGCCCAAATATATCAATGCATTCATGTCATTGAAGGTTGAGCAGTATGTGGATCTGGAGACACATGGAATGTTTATCTGTACGGTTACGGAAGCCCGCGTGATGAACGATAAGGAAACCATGACCTACAATTTCTATCACAGCAACGTGAAGCCGAAACCTCAGACAGAGGGCAAGAAAGGGTTTGTCTGCAAAATCTGCGGTTACATTTATGAGGGAGACGAGCTTCCTGAGGATTATATCTGCCCGCTTTGCAAGCATGGCGCTGCGGATTTTGAACCCATTGAATAAAAATAAATAGCAAAAGACAGATACAGGGCTGTCGCAGGATCCGCGGAGGCGGAATTTTGCGGCAGCCCTGTTTTGGACTGGATTTTGGGAACAGCTCCGGCGAAAAAAGGAAGGAGGGGTTATCCCTCCTTCACATTGGAAAGCTGGTATTTTTTCATGACATGGAAATAATAAGGGATCAGCGGAATCAGCGCTGCAATCCAGGCAGCCGGGTCAGAGAGGCAGACACCGGCAAAGGATGTCCTTCCGGCGACAGCCATGACAATTCCGGCACGGGCAACAAGTTCAAAAATCCCGCCAAGCATGGGTACAAGTCCATATCCCATACCCTGAAGCGTGTTGCGATACAGGAAAATGCTGCCCAGGAAAGGATAGGCCCAGAATACCGTTTTGAAATAAGTGACAGAAACCTGCACGACTTCTGTTTCTGAAGGGCTGACAAAAAGGTAGGTCATGTATTTTCCGAAGAAAAACATAAACGCCATGGTGACAACACTCCATACAAGTATCATAACCTGGGTACAACGGACGCCTTCCCGGACACGGTCTGCTTTTCCGGCGCCGTGGTTTTGTCCTACATAGGTGGCGATAGTGGCGCCAAACGCCACAAATACGGTGGCGATGATATTCTGGATTTTTCCTGCTGCAGAGAAGCCGGCCATGTGCACTGCGCCATAGATATTGACCGCGCCCTGGACAATGATGGTTCCGATTGCGGTAATGGAAAACTGCAGCCCCATGGGAACCCCGAGAGAGAGCAGACGTCCGAAGCTTGCCATGGAAATACGGAAATCCTCTTTTTTCAGATGAAGGATAGGATAACGCTTTATAATATACCAGAAACACAGCAGCGCGGAAATTGCCTGGGCAATTACCGTGGCATAGGCGCAGCCCTCCACACCCATATGAAAATAAACAATGAATACAATGTCCAGGATCACGTTAATGACACCGGATATGATCAGGAAGTAGAGGGGCGACTTGGAATCGCCGAGCGCGCGCAGAAATCCGGCCAGTGCATTGTAGGCAACTGTAACAATGAGACCTGCGTAGATGATAGCCATGTATGCTGCGATATCCGGCAGCAGATTTTCAGGAGAGTTCATCATCCGCAGAATGGGTTCGTTGGCGATCAGAAGACCGGCAGTCATGATCAGGGCAAAGGCGGCGGACAGGTATACGGACATAGCTACATAGTGCCGCATGAGGTCATAACGTTTTGCGCCGAACCACTGGGAGACCAAAACGGCAAAACCGCTGGTAAGTCCGTTGAGCCAGCCTGTGACAAAAAACATCAGCGAGCCGGTGCTGCCGATGGCGGCCAGAGCGTTGACGCCGAGAAACTGTCCTGCCACAATGGAATCCGCAATATTATAGAGCTGTTGAAAAATATTTCCCAGGCATACGGGAATCATGAACTGAAGGATCAGACGGGCAGGACTTCCTACAGTCATATCGTTTGTTTTTGCTTGCTTTTTAGAAACAGCCTCCTGTTTCATAAATCTCACCTTTCCTTTTTTTAACTTTCGGTTTATCATTATAGTGGAAACGAGAGAAAATAGAAAGTGTGTAAAAAAGTAAAATTTGCCGAATTTTAAAAGCGCTTTTTATACGATATCGCTAAAAAGGGAGGATATGGGAAATGGCAGGCAGCAGCTGCGAGTTTTGCGCAAATTATGCGTACGATGAAGAGGAAGAACAGTATTACTGTGATGTGAGTCTGGATGAGGATGAGATGTTTCGTTTTTTGAGCGGGAACACGGGGGCATGTCCCTATTTTACATCGGGAGATGAGTACAAAGTAGTACGTCATCAGATGTAAGATTTATTTGTATGGTTGTATGCACTTGTAGAAATGTGGTAAAATAAACCCCAGAATTTAACATGAGACGGGAGACGATATGGTGAATAACAGGGAGATCATTAATGATGTGCTGGTAAGCCTGTTCAATGAAATATGGGAATTGGAAGAAAAAGCCATTATTACGGAGGAATACAAGGATATCACGAATAATGATATGCATATTATAGAGGCGGTGACTCCGGAGGGGGGAAATATGTCTGCCATTGCAACCCGGCTGGGGATTACGGTGGGGTCTCTTACCACATCCATGAACAGTCTGGTAAAAAAGGGGTATGTGCGGAGGGAGCGCAGCGAACGTGACCGTCGTGTGGTCTATATTTATCTCACAGAAAAAGGCCGCAGTGCCTACGCCCATCATGCAAAATTTCATCAGGACATGACGGACGCGGCTTTGGCCTCCCTGCGGGAGGAGGAGATACCTCTGCTTGTAAGGACCCTGCAGGATCTGTCTGCATTTTTTCGAAGCTACGGGAAGTGATCATACGCCGTTTTTCTTACAGATATCTGCGAGACAGCATTTGTCGCAGTACGGCTTTGTGCGCGCAGTGCATACATCCCGGCCGTGATATACAAGGCGGTGACAGAAGTCGCTGCCTTCTTCCGGCGGAACCATAGGACAGTAGCGTATGACCCGCAA
>QFCE01002773.1_pt1 | contig 41601 bp, 38 predicted proteins | sample 5346091 | NCBI WGS metagenome assembly QFCE01 (sample SAMN09062252, study PRJNA434731) | Human gut metagenome, whole genome shotgun sequencing project. | isolation source: stool timepoint A chromium assembly | host: Homo sapiens | collected 2015 | reverse complement strand
CCTCTAGCGTGACAGGCTAGCGTTCTAACCAGCTGAACTACCGGACCATAAATGGCAGGGGCAGAAGGATTCGAACCCTCGGCACGTGGTTTTGGAGACCACTGCTCTACCAGCTGAGCTATACCCCTAACTCCGCGCCGAAACCATCCGTGACGCAAGAGTTATAATACCATTTTCAGTTATTTCTGTCAAGGGTTTTTGAAAGATTTTTCGTCTTTTTATTGATACTTTGTCAAAAGCTTCTGCACGATCTCATCCGTATGCATGCCTCGGGAGCCTTTGACCAGAACACAATCCCCGTCGTTTAATATCTTTTCCAATGCAGCGAACGCCTCATCATTGGTTCCGCAGGCTTTCACCAAAATTTTTCTGCTTTCCTCCACGGCCCCTTCCGCAATTTTTTCCGCTTCCCGGCCAACCGTGACCACTGCGTCGACTCCGCTTGCCGCCGCGTAGGCGCCCAGCTCCAAGTGGGCCTGGGCGGACCGCTCTCCCAGCTCCAGCATATCCGCCAGCACAGCAATTTTCTTTCCAGTGCTTTTCACCGCCATCAAAACGCCGATGCCGCTTTTGATCGAATCCGGGCTGGCGTTATAGCTGTCGTCGATCACTGTGATTTTATCCAGCTCATGAATCTGCTGGCGCATAGCAAGCCCCTCATAGGTAAGAAGGCCGCAGCGAATATCATCTAAGGTCAGGCCCTGGTCATAAGCCACCGCAATGGCTGCCAGAGCATTGCTGACATTATGCAGTCCCAAGGCCGGAATCATAATCTTGTGGGCACCGAAGGGCGCGTGCAGTTCGAAACGGGTACAATCCTTAACGGTATCAATGTTCACCGCTCGGTAATCACAATCGCTTTCCATGCCGTACCATACAATTTTTCCGGTATAGCTTTCTCTCAGCTGCTGAAGCATGGGGTCGTCGCCGTTTAAATATAAAGCACCCTGTTCCCCAATGGTATCGGCAATATGAAGCTTCTCAGCGCGGATATTTTCCTGAGTCTTCAGCTGTTCAATATGAGAAATGCCAATGTTGGTCACCACCGCGCTGGTAGGGCTGGCAATGGCGGAAAGCCGCTCCATCTCGCCAAAATTGCTCATTCCCATTTCAATGACGGCGATTTCGTGCGTGTGGTTCAGGCCAAAAACCGTCAGCGGAAGGCCGATCTGGCTGTTATAGTTTCCCGCTGTTTTATGAACCCTCTTTCCTTGGCTTAACGCGGCTGCAATCATCTCCTTGGTGGAGGATTTTCCCACGCTGCCGGTCACGCCGACGACCGGCAGCGTAAACCGCTTCCGATACCAGGCGGCGAAATCCTGAAGCGCTTTCTGGGTATCGCCCACCCGGATCACAGCGCCGTCTAAATATTTAAAGCCCTCCTCCGGTTCCTGCTGGGTAAAGCAGGCTGCCGCTCCGGTATCCAGCGCCATGGGAATAAAGCGATGCGCGTCCACCTTTTCTCCAACAATCGGCACAAACAAAGCCCCTGGCTCAAGCTCCCGGCTGTTGGTGCTTACTGAGGTGACCTCGGCATTAGGGTTGCCCTTCCATAAGGCTCCTCCTACCGCTGTTACAATCTCGCAAATACGGATCGGTTCCATCCTTATTCCTCCATACCCAGCTCTTTCAAAATGTCGGCCACGATCTCCCGTTCGTCAAAATGCCGCTTAACGCCCTTGATTTCCTGATAATCCTCATGGCCCTTCCCCGCCAGCACCACAATGTCATGCTCCTGAGCGTTTTCAATGCAGTAACGGATAGCGTCCCGCCGGTTGGGGATCACGATGCTTTTCCCCTGGGTTTTGGCCATCCCGGTCTGGATGTCCTGTATGATATCCATGACATTCTCAAACCGGGAATTGTCCTCAGTAATCACCGTCAGATCCGCCAGTCTGCCGCTTACCTCGCCCATCTCATACCGCCGGGATTTCGCCCGGTTTCCTCCAGCGCCAAACATGCATACCAGACGGTGCGGCTGATATTCCCGCAGTGTTGTCAGGATATTTTCCATGCTCACCGCATTATGGGCATAATCAATCAGCAAGGTATAATTTCCCGGCACCTTAACCGGCTCCACTCTGCCTTTCACCTTCACCTCGTTCAGGCCGTCCAGAATATTCTGCTCGGATACCGGGAAATGGCGGCATACCGCGATGGCGGCGATGGCGTTATAAGCGCTGAATTTTCCAGGGATATCCACGTCTACGCTCAGCTTCATTGCCCCGGAAACGTCAAAATGAGCCCCTAAATAGCCCGGCCGGTATATCAGCCCCTCATTAGAGCCCTTCAGCTGGGCCTGGGGATTGGAAAAACCAAAGGTTTCAAGCTCGCAGGTATGGTCCTTGAGAATTGTCTCGCAGGCGGGATCGTCGATATTTACAAGCCCCAGCTTACAGCTTTGAAACAGCAGGCCCTTACAGGCGGCGTATTCCTCCAGGCAGCTGTGCTCGTTTTCTCCAATATGGTCTGGAGAAAAATTGGTGAAAACCCCGTAATCAAACACAAGCCCGTCGGTCCGGTGCCATTTTAACCCCAGAGAGGAGGCCTCCATCACGGCGCACTGGCACCCTTCCTCCACCATCTGGTTCAAATATTTCTGTACGTCATAAGATTCCGGCGTGGTATTATTGGTCGGATAGGTGGTATCCCCGATGATTACACCAAGAGTACCGATCACTCCAGTCTTGATTCCGCCCTTTTCCAAAATGGTTTTTATCATACACGCAGTGGTCGTTTTCCCCTTGGTTCCTGTAATGCCCACTGTTTTCAGCTTAGCGGCGGGATGGCCGAACAGCGCCGCCGACATATAGGCCATCGCCTTGCGGGTGTCCTCCACCAGCACCAGCGTTCCTTTTGCCAGCTCCAGCCGCCTGCTGGCTACCACAGCCGCCGCTCCCGCTTCCACCGCTTGAGCGGCGTACTGGTGGCTGTCCACCGCAGATCCTATCAGACACACGAACACACAGCCCGGCCTTACCCTTCGGGAATCATAAACCACATCGTTCACCAGCACCTGGTCGTCCCCTTGAAGGCATTTGTAGCCTACGCCTTCCAGCAAGTCTTTTAATTTTTGTGGGAACATCGTTGTTCCTCCCCTTCAACCTTAATTTAAAAAGCAGGCTCTTCTGCTAATCTATGGATATTGTTTTCAAAAAAGAACCATTTTAGTGACCGCGTGAAGTAAAAACTCCCGCCGCTTATCCCAGCAGCGAAGGGCTTTTCGCTCAAAAGCCCTTTCCGCCGCAAACACGCCGCTGATGCCGCATACAGTCCCTCCGCAGTGTACTGGTGCCGGCGCTTTCCTTGCGCCGGCTGCACTGAAAGCAGGACATTCGCTCCCCCGATATCGTCTTTTCCGCTGAGAGCCCAGCTTATTTTAAACCGGGCCTGTTAATCCCCATTTACCAATACCCGGTTTGCCGCCAGGCAAATCTTCTTGCAGGTTCGTCATGAGACAGCGGCGGCTTTTTCCTTTATCAAAAGCAGGGCTACTGATTTTTGGAAGAACGCCGGGCAATCGCTACCAACAGGAGAAAGAAAAGCAACGCTAAAAATAGCATAGATAAAGTATAAAAGCAGGAAATTCCCAAAACGCCGTAAGCTTGTACGCATTTGCTTCCGAACAGAAGAAAGGCTAAGGATACAATAATATAACCGCCGATCAGGTATTTTTGAAACCGTACGATCGTGATAATCATGGTAAAAAAATTGATTAAAGCCAGCAAGCCGCCGCCGACCAAAAGGATTTCCAAATGAAGCAGGTAGCCTTCCAGGTGTACGCCGTAAATCAAATTCAGCACCGGGATTCCCAGGAAATAGCCGCCTAAAGCGACCGCCGCCGTTAAACCTAAAATCGCGGCGATATATTTAGCGATCAGTTTCCAAAACCGGGATGTCTCCCTTTGATTCCAGATCACCGCCAGCTTATTCAAAACCGGCTGATAAATAAAGTTGCTCAGCAGGCTGATGACAAAAACAGGCATAAAAACATAATTGAAGCTGGCTTGATCCTGGTTGGAAAGCACGGAATCGATGGCGTATTTGGGCGCGTTTCCAATATACATAATCAGGAAGGTTGAGCCGAACAGGGGAAAGCACTCCCACAGCATAGCTCCGATTTTTCGAAAAGAAAGCTCTCCCTTTTCTACCGGAAAGGATTTCAGAGCCATCCCGTTGAGAAGAACAAACAGGGCAAAAGAAACGAGTAGGCTGATCAGGGAGGTCAGAATCAAATCCTTTGTCACAGCGTAAAGGACCATATAGAGAACGGTATATAGGAACAGCCTCACCGTGAGAATTTTTCCGCCGATATCCAACCGGTCATGCTGCTGTAACATTCCGTGAAATACATCCTCAAAGGCGTCGATCCATTTTACCAGACAGATCAACAAAACTACGATGCTTTTATTGCCGTCGTATTGGCCGGTGCCGTATTCAAAACCGATGTAAGCCAAAGAGATCGCCAGCATCAGTCCTGTCGTCAAAACCCTGGAATAATAATACTCGCGGTAGCTGTATTTCTCGACGACGTCCGACGCCTGAAATTGACGGATTCCGTAACGGCCAATGGTCAGCATTAAATTTCCAATGGCGTAAGCGATCACAAAAATTCCCGCGTCATTCACCGGATCAATCCTGGAAATCACCATCAGAATGACCACCGTTTGGAAGGAGTTCAGCATAGCGGACGCGGAGTTCCACAGATAAGAGGATTTCCCTATGCTTTTACTGTGAATTAAAAAATTTTTGATAACCACATCCAACCTTTCTGTCAGGTATTTCCAATAAATATTATTATTGACAAATTAAGGGTAACTTTTTCTTTTCCAAAAGTCAAGAAATAAAAACCTCCCAGTATAGCTTTTGTTTTCCTACAGTATGGTAAATCTTATGCGCATATCTTTGCTTTTTATGGATAACTGCTTTGCCCCGTTTGCGCCCGGCCACCAAAATCATATCAGAAAAAAAGCCCCGCACGCAAGCTGCGTGTCGAGGCTCTGGCTGGAGGTGCCACCCAGATTTGAACTGGGGAATAAAGGTTTTGCAGACCTTTGCCTTACCACTTGGCCATGGCACCATACTCTTATTTTATGAAAAAGACGCTCAAAATATTACATTTTAAGCGTCCTTTCTATCAATGGAGCGGATGACGAGGCTCGAACTCGCTACCTCCACCTTGGCAAGGTGGCGCGTCGACCTCTAGCGTGACAGGCTAGCGTTCTAACCAGCTGAACTACCGGGCCATATCCTGAACGCTTCGGCCCGATTCTTTTCGAACTCAGGCCAAATGCTTTCAGTTTTATCAGGAAAACCTGTGGTGGGAACAACAGGGCTCGAACCTGTGACCCCTTGCTTGTAAGACAAGTGACCCAAACCGCTATATTTTTTGACAAAAACCGACTGATTTTTTCAGTCGGTTTTTTTATATTTTTAAACTGCAAAAAAGAAAGGAAAGATGTTTATGAGTATCAAAATTGCAGTAACCTACGAAAAAGGCGGAGTAGGAAAAACAACCACCGCCGTCAATCTGTCCGCTATTCTTGCGGAAAAGGGCTTCAAAGTTTTGTTGGTTGATCTGGATTGCCAATCTTACGCAACCAGCTACTTTGAAATGTACGATGAAAGCCTTCCCTCTATTGATTCTGTTATGAGAGGAACCAGTTCCGCTTATGACGCTATCCGGCCCACAAAGTTCAGCTTTGACCTTCTCCCCTCTGTCTATTCTTTCAAAAGAATAGAAGATTTTCTCCATGACAAAAAGGATCGGCAGGAACAGACCTTAAAAAAAGCTTTGCTCCCCATCGAAAACGATTATGATTTTCTTATTTTCGACTGTCCCACAAATGGATACCGGATCAAAGAAAATTTATATGCGTGTGTTGATTATCTAATTCTTGTAACGATTCCAGATAACAACGCCTTGCAAGGATTAATGTGTATCGCTACTGATTTTGTCGATATCAAAAGAAACTATAATTCTGCGCTTGAAGTTTTAGGCGTACTTATCACGATGAAAGAATATACAGCTATTAAAAAGGTTTATGCCCAGGCATTGCATGAACAGGAAATTTTTCCATGCTTTCAAACAGAAATCCGAAAAAATTCCGCACTGGCTTCTGCACGCAATTTAGGAAAACCGATCAATAGACACCGCCGGACAAGCAAAGGTTGCCTAGATTATATGGCGCTTGCCGATGAAGTATTAGAAAGAGTATAATCGGGAGGTAATAAAAATGAGCAAAATTAATACTGCCAATATTTTAAAAGGGCTTAATAATGTCGTAAATATCACAAGTTCCCTTACGAATACCGCCAAAGACGAAATGATTCCAGTCGATCAAATTGAACTTGCGGCGTATAACCCCGCCGCTTCCAACGATACCGAATCGGATTATTATGATTTGGCAAAAAGTATTCAGGCTAATGGCTTATTACAGCCATTAGTTCTGAACCAGCTTTCCAATAACCGATATCAGTTAATTGCCGGAGAAAAACGCTTAACAGCTATTAAAAAACATTTGCCAGAAATGCGAACTGTCCGCTGTATGGTATATCAAAACTTAGACCCAGATGAAGCGCAGATCAAGCTTCATGAGGCGAATAACTACCGAGAATATACCTCCGAACAGAAATTGAAAATCTATCAGGATTTGGTGATTCATTATCAGAAATTAAAAGACAGTGGCAAGTTTAGCGGAAACACGCAAAAAGCAATCGCTGAATGTCTCAACATTTCCAGTAGACAGGCCCGCAAATACAAACAGATCACTGAAAACCTTACAGAAGAACAGATTCAAGATGTCTATAAGGGTGAACTTTCTATTAATAGTGCTTATGATATCGCAAAAGCTCCTCCCACCCTTAAAAAAGAAGCCCATTCCGAGCCAATGTTCACTACCCCAGCCCAGGAGATTGGAGAATCTAAACCTGCGGCGGCTCAATCTGAAAAAAACTCTGAATCATCAAGGACAAAATCAATTTCTCCTCAGAAAAAAGCACAACCAGAACCAGATACTGCAAAAGCGGAACCAGTTCCGCCCTCTATACCTTCTCCTGATCCCGCCACAAAGTTTTCTCAGGAAAATGATTTGTTCCCATTGACATTTCCCTGTTGCGATGCAAAAGGAACGCATGAGGCGACCGTAACCTCTCTACAAAATTATGGGAGCCATTATGAAATTGTAATAGAAGGACAAAGCAAATTTACTTTCTATATTGGTAAATCCATCAATGGACATTTCATGTGTGCCCCTGAGTTTGGTGCTGGTTGCCAGCTTGCTTCTTACTCAGATTGTTTTTGGAATATCGAAAGTCTACAGCAACAACTTCCAGAACCAGACGCAAGAGAAACCGCCTATGCGATAAAACATCTTGTAAAAAATGGGTTCATCAAAGACTAGTTAGACAACCGGGGAGGTTTTTCCTCCCCGGTCATATTAGGCTTGTAAATTCCCCCTATTTCCTTTATAATAAGACTACAATGAGGTGATTAGAATGGACATGGAACTTTTAAATGCTATTTCGGAAATGATGGCAAAAAACAACGATATTTTGCGGCAGGAAATGAAAACAATGATAGAAGAAAATAACAAAGTATTATTAAATCAATTTACTGCTGTCATTGAGGAAAAAGTCACCAAGGAAATCCATGTAATTGCAGAGGGCCACACTGATCTTTCAAAAGAGCTTAAAAACCGCGTTACTGTGCAGGAACTAAAAGAAGTCAAAAGTGACCTTCAAACCATTAGCGAAAACACCGTCAAACATAGGGAACGGATTGAAAAGTTAGAATCGGAAGTTAAAAATCATGAGCAGGAAATTAGGCTTTTAAAGAAAGCCAACTGAATTTATATTCTAAAAAGGTGTAAGGCCAACTGATTAATGGCTTTGCACCTTTTTTAGTAGAAAATTTCATCTATCAAAAAATGTCGTATAGGTATATCCAGCCACCATCGAGGACTTAAAAAGAAAGGGTATATAACCCATGCACAATTTAGCGTGCATTAATAAAGCAAAAGTCAGGCGGGAGATTACGTCTATACGACAAAATAAATGTATCATATTACGTCATATACTGTCAATCGCTTTGCGAAATAAAGGAATTGTTCCATTTGCGATTGTTAAGCTTTAGAACACAGAAGCATTATGTTTAAATGACTTTTTAAATCAGAAAAAGGCGGAACTAGTTCCGCCTTTTTTCCTTTGGAGGTGTTGTCCTTGCAAATAACAGATATAAAAATCAGACGGATCGAGGGATTTTCCAGGCTCAAAGCGATTGCAAGTATCACTTTAGATAAAGAACTCATCATAAATGATATTAAAGTGCTGGAGTCAAAAAACCGTTGTTTCATTGAATTTCCCAAAAACAGCTTTGCTAAAACCCATAACCGTGAAAATATCATTCCAACGTCCGAACTTCGGACAACTTTAGAAAATAAAATCATGGAATTATATAACCAAATGCAAATACTTAATATTGATTCTTATTCGTTTTCAAAACCATTCCGAAAATTTAGGTTAATAAAAGACGCTGAGGAATAAAAAAGTATGTTATTGAAAGTTCTTGATACTAGGTTATTTATTGATGAAAAATAGTATTACTACCGATTGATAAAGCAATGAATTACAGAAAGGAGCTTAATCAATATGTTGAAGGAAAAAAAGGAATATAGCCGCAGTATTCGCATGACACAAACAATAAAAAACTATGTAGAACAGACTGAAGGCAACGGATTCAATGATAAATTAGAAAAACTTGTGCTGAAATGCCAGGAAGCGGAACCGGAACTGGATAAAAGACTAAATCAAAAAAAAGACGAGCTGGCCTCTCTGAATCGGGAAATCATAAAACGCAAAAACTTTTTACATCAACTGGATTCTTTAAAATGGAATATCGAGAAATGTATCCAGCAATTCCAAGATAAGTAATTTTCTAAGTCCAAGCCTGTAATTCAATTTTAGGCGCCGGCAACAAGCTGCGAAAGCCATATTGAGTTACAGCAAATGGAACTAAGTTAATTTTTATTTCTGCTTTCCTTTTCCATGACAGTATACATTTCTTCTAACCAATGGAAAATTTCGTCTGTTCCTTCTTTGGTTAGAGGAAACTCCGCTTCTGCTTTGATCTGACCGTTATCCCGGCAATAGTTATAGCAATAGGGGCCATGCCATACATACCCCTTTATGCTTTCTCCCATTGTCTCAAGCTTATACCGAAACTCATCGATCATATGATCCACACGGGGGAACTCTTTGCTTCCAGTCATAACCCCTTGATTTTCAAAATAATCCAGACGTGGAACGACATGCTTTTTACTTTCCCAAACCATAACATTTCCCCCAAACTAAATTCAAAGCGTAACGACTTTACTATATCACAGAACAATATCATTTACCACACTCAAAGAAAATTAAAATAAAAGGAGGAATCTTGAAAAGATGGACATAGCCGCTATAATAATATTATCCGTAGTCGTCATTTTTCTAACGGTTCTGCTATACAGAGCGTTAGTAAAAATACGCAACCAGGCTGCTGAAATTAACATGCTGCGGGAAATCGTAGAAAGATTGGATAATAACGATTTGATGATTAAAAGCTGTATTTCACCAGAAAGGAGCCGTAACTTATGAACATAAAACAAAAAATAAAAGAGCTGTTTCATGACAGCAAAAAGAGAAACATCGTAATAAGCTGTGCCGCCGCCATCGTCATTCTTGCCGTTGGAATCCCGGTAGGCTTCTCCATCTACGGAAGCAATGCTTCCCCGGTAACAATGGCGGTTGCTTCACATCAGGAAAACGGAAAGGAAGCTTCCTCCGCTTCCCCGTCAAGAGGTAATTCCAGCTCGAAAGCTTCCAGTGATAAGGATTCTTCCTCTAAATCTGAAAAGGATTCTAATAGTTCAAAAGCTGATTCAGACGGCAAGAACGATAAAAATTCCAATTCGTCCTCTAAGGATTCTAGCCAGTCCGGCGATAAATCCTCAAAGAGCGGAACCAGTTCCTCCCCCGCAAAGCCGTCCGGCTCTGATAACTCTGCCAGCCATAGGCCCAGCAATTCCCAGCCGGATTCTCCCAGCGGCAATAACGGAAACAACGGAGGCGGGAATAAGCCTGTAAATTCTGATTCCCCCACTCCTGCGCCTGATCCTGAGCCAGCCCCAGAGCCGGAACCCGAACCGACCCCGGAACCGGAGCCACAGCCTGAACCAGAACCCGAACCCGAACCGGAGCCGGAAATCATCGATCAAAACGAATTAATCAGCTACGGTATTTCTTACGGGCAAAGTTTGGGAATGGTTTATGATTCCTCTTTAACTCTAAGCAATTCTGGCTGGTGTCCACCATCTGACTTTATGCTTTGGAACCCCACTTATGAACAAGCATTGCAAGCCGTAAAAGATAATATTGATTATATGTTAGACAACAATATTGCTGCCGGAGCTTTTTATAGTCCTGTAGGAGTTCATTTCAATCTCTGTTTTGATTCCAATAATCATTTTGTCGTCATGTACGGCTAAGACTTCATATATTTCTTTTTAGCGCCTGTTTTCTGAGCAGGCGCTTTTTTCATAGATATCTCTCATTTTAAAGGAGGAAAAACGTAATGAAACATCTAAAAAGGCTCACCGCCCTTCTGCTCACATTGGTTATGCTACTCGGTATCCCCATCTCAGCCAATGCCATTCAAGACTGGTACGGCGTAAGCGACCCTTTGCAGTACACCTCTGATTTACACATCGGAAGCTACACCTACAGAGCGGGAACCTCGAGCACCGTTATGCGGCTGGACGAAACTAACCGAATCGCCTACTGTATTCAGCCCGACGTACAGATCGGCGGGAATGAATCCGACTGGTTCTACGAAACTGTTTCGTCCACTCCGGCCTGGAACGCTTTAAGTAGGGCGCAACAAAATACAATAAACTTGTTATTGCTCTACGGCTATCCGAATCAAAGCCTGCCCGGAAACAAGCCGGAACAGTATTTCGCCACCCGTAATATAATTTGGGAAATTGTAATGGGATACCGGGACAGCACTCACCCATATACCAGACGGGACGCCCGGTGCTACAACGCCTTTTCCGGCCATGCGGGATTTGTCCAGGCGTATAAGGAACTGGAAAAACGTCTAACCTCTCATTTTATACGACCTAGTTTTACTATGGGTGTCCCCTCTCAGGCCCCCACCATCATTTTAGACTATAATCCTTCCACCAAAAAATATGAAAAGACAGTTACAGATACTAACAATGTTCTTTCCAGTTTTAATTTTTCCATTTCCGGCGTGACGCTCTCCCGAAACGGAAACACTCTGAGTATCAGCACCGCAAATAAAATTACAGCCGGGACAGTTGCCAGTTCGACCAAGCCCCTCCCCTCTCCGGCTTCTACTGGTATCCTGATCTGGCAGTCGGTAAACAATCCCAGCGGCAATCAGAACATGATTACCGGCGGCGGTGCCGGAGACCCGGTTCCGGCGTATTTTAAGCTGGCTATCGGTGAGGGCACTGTCCAAATTAGAAAAACCGACGCTACTCACGGCGGCTTTTTCGCCGGGGCCGTTTATGGCATTTATGATAGCAACGGCACAAAGGTTGACGAGCTTACCACCTCAGCGACCGATTACGTCAAAAGCAAGCCCCTCCCCCTGGGACATTATTATTACCAGGAATTAGAAGCCCCGTCCGGTGCCATTCTGGATACCACAAAGCATGAATTTGATTTAACCACCAACGGGGCCACTCTGAGCCTGTCGGTTTCCGATCAGAGCCAAACCGCTAATATTCTGATTACCAAGCAAGGCGAAGTTCTGACCGGAGCCTCGCAAAGCGATTCTGAATTTGGCCCCCTCTACACACCAACCTACGGCCTCTCTGCCCTTTCCGGCGCTGTTTACGATATTTACGCCAATGAAAATATTGTATCCGCAGGCGGCAAGCAGTTATATACAAAAGACCAGCTTGTCTTCACTGTAAACAGCGGAGAAAAAAGCCCGAATCTCCCCCTGGGTCAATACCGTGCGGTAGAGAAAACCGCACCGTCCGGCTTTGTCCTGGATACCACGCCGCATATTATTGACCTGACTTATAAAGGACAGACTGTTACAGTCTACACAGAGCCAGTCACAGTCACCAATCAGCGGCAGAAGGTAACGGTAAGCCTAAAAAAATTCATAGAGGAAAACACCCTGTTCCCAAACTCGGACGCTTACAAAGATATCCGGTTTGGGATTTTTTCATCTAAGGACATTCAGGACAATTCAGGAAATACCGTAATCCCGAAAAACTCCCTTCTGGATATCTTCGGTATCGATGAAACCTTGCAAGGCTCGTCCTCCGCTGACCTTCCTATCTCCGACTATTATTTGAAGGAGCTTCAGACCGCCCCAGGCTGGGTATTGGACGAAACTGAATACCCGTTTTCTTTTTCAGCACAGCCCCAGGACGTGCAGCATGTCATAGTGGAACCCAACGGGGGCCAGCCCATCAGCAATGAGACAGTCAAAGGATATGTAGAAATTTACAAATCCGACGCTACCTATGGCGGGGCACTGGCAAATGCCGTTTACGGTATTTATACAACAAACGGCACTCAGACCGGAAGCTTAACCACTGATTTAAAAGGCTATGGCAAAAGCGATCCCCTCCCTTATGGTTCCTACTATTTGCAGGAAATCTCAGCGCCGGAGGGAACCGTCCTTGACCCGAAACAATATCCTTTTACCATCAGTGAGCAAGATGCCGTCATTACAATCCATCTGGAAAACATCAGCCAGCAAGCCAATGTTCTGATTACCAAAGAAGGAGAACGGCTCACTAACGCCGATCAAAGCGAAACAGAATTTGGGATTCAATACACCCCGGTATACGGTACGGAAACATTATCCGGTGCTGTCTATGAAATCTATTCGAACCAGGATATTTATTCCCCCGGCGGTATTCTTCTTTACAGTGCCGGTGAGTTGATAACGACGGTTAACGGCGGGGAAAGCTCCCCGGATCTGCCCCTAGGCCAATACCGGGTGGTGGAAAAAACAGCGCCGGAGGGCTTCGTCCTGGATACTGCCCCCTACATCGTAGATTTAACCTACAAGGGTCAAAATGTCACAGTTTATACGGAGCCTGTCACTGTAACCAATCAGAGGCAGAAAGTAACTGTTGCCCTGACAAAGCTTATTGAAGAAAATCCTATCTTCCCAAACCCGGACGCTTATAAATATATCCGGTTCGGTATTTTTACCGCACAGGATTTTAAAGACAGTTCCGGGAATGTGGTAATCCCTCAAAATTCTTTAGTGGATATTATCAGCCTCGATGAATCCCTGAAAGGTGTGTCCTCTGCCGATCTCCCCATCGGGAGCTATTACCTTAAGGAACTCCAAACCGCCCCAGGCTGGGTATTGAATGAAACTATTTATCCTTTTACCTTTGAGGCCCAGCCCCAGGAAGTTCAGGAGATTACCATTGATCCCAGCAATGGAGAGCCTATCGTCAATAATACGGTAAAAGGATTTATTGAGATTATCAAAAAATCTGTTCTCCCGGAAACCCATAAGGGGTTATTTGTCCCTTCCGGCCTTCCGGTAGGCGGAGCCGTATATGGAATTTTCACTCTTGACGATATCAAAGTGGGAGAAATGACTTTAAATGAGTCCGGCTATGCCAAAAGCGCCCTTATTCCTCACGGTAATTATTATGTAGCGGAACTGGTTCCGCCCTTTGGCATGGAATTAGACCCTGCGAAATATCCGGTATCAATCCAGGAGGACGGAGAGATTATTTCTGTAGAATCCATAGATATCGCAAAGCTGGGAACCGTAACAGGATTCTATCAGGATACAGGCGGCGGTGATGGACTAGACGTTGCTCCCATCGTAAAAGAACCGAAACCTTTAACACCGACCATCAGCACTGGCGATCACACCTCCGGTTTTATCATTTTTTTAACGGCTGCGGCAGGCGGTTCTCTCCTGCTTCTTTTGCTGTTCAGAAAAAAGAAGAAAGCTCGGATTTTTCCCGTCATTATTCTCGCTTTTTCACTTGTGTTTCTAACGGGGTGCGGCGGCAGTTCTGAATCTTCCGTATCTGACAGCGGAACCAGTTCCGCCCCCATATCTCAATCAGACACCTTCCAGACTGACAGTATAATTACACTGGAACAAGAATTTACAACCACCTCTAAACCTTTTCATGCTAACTTCGAGGAAGTCACAGAACAGGACGAAATAACCTATCACTTAAAAAGTATTGACTATACTGTACTTTCCGAAAAGAAACTGGAACAACCCGCCACAGTCACACAACAGGTTGAATATTCTGAACTTCTGTCCCAGAATGCTGAAGCTCCCCAGACGATTACCATAGAGGCCGATGGAAAAAGAATTGAGGGAACTCTTACCGGGATCAAGTACACACCTATTACCATTACGGGCCGAGAAACAGAAGCGTCAGCCTTTACAGACTACGGCCTAGACGTTAATCTGCCAACTCCACCGAATACTAAAGAAATCCAATACACCGACCCGCAAACAGGGAAAGCCGTGTCTGCCGTCCTTAGTTTCGATCATTTAGAAGTATTGGACGATTTCTCTTGGCGTTCCGACGTTACAATCCCCCTTACATTCTCCTACTATGATTCCTTCGGCTATGTGCTCGGTGATGTTTTTATTCCCTATCAGGAAGAAACCCCAGCACTGGAAGGGGCTGAAAGTGTCCTTCTGGATTCTCTCGATCTCAACCCTGAACAATACCGCTTAACCAAATTTCAATGGACAGGCGAACCATATGAAGAAAATGGGGTAATGTATAGAAATGCGGAAGCGTCCGGGCAGAGATATGCCGCCAGTTACCGGGCTGTGTACTCTGGTACGGTTTCCCTTCCCGATGTTCCGGGCTATGACGCTGTTGCCACCTATACGGGAACCGTCCAACAACCCACCGGAGAAACGGAATACACCGTGAAAGCCGTTGCTTCCTATGAACGTCTGGAGCAGGAGGAAAAAGCGGAGATACCTTCCCAACCGGGAACGGGCTTAACTCCAATACAGATTGTTTTGATCTCTGTCGGTGCTTTCCTATTCTTGGTTCTGATCGTTGGCTTATTATGGATTCTAGCAAAACAAAAAAAGAAAAAACAAACAAAAAAGGAGTTTTAAAGTATGCAAAACATTGAATCAACCGCCCTTGCCTTTTTTACCGCCATTCGAGGTTACGTTTGGATTCTTGTTGTCGCTGGCTTGCTCGCCGTAGGAGGGATCGCTTTGTGGGGAAAGCAGAGCTGGAAAGACGCAGTAAAAGACCGCATGGCGGGAATCATCATCGGCGCTGTTGTAATGCTGGGCGCCGTCGAAATTGGAAAATGGATTTGTGAAATGATAACGTTTTAAAAGGGCGGAACCAGTTCCGCCCCGAAAGGATTCTAGCTATGAAAAACAAATTCCATGAAGAAATCATTAAGCCAGTACAGGAAAAAGAAACCCTCATGCGGGCTAATCGGTTTTTATCCTCAAAATATGCTTTAACCGCCGTGATTATTCTAATCTCGGCGGTTTCCTTTTTCTTTTTTAATTACTGTCTGAATACTTTGATCTCCCTGTTTCAAAATTTGGAGAATTTCAGCAATCCAGGCTCCTGCTTCTCCGTCCGAAACGCCTTTCTCTTTTCATTCCGGGAGTGCTGGGGTTTTTATGTGGTATTTCTCCTTCTGATTCTCGCCGCTGATATTCGTATCGTCTACGGCGCAAGGGTAAGCTGGAAGGACTATAACATCGGTCAAAAGGGTACGGAACGTTTTGCCACCTTAGAGGAAATACAGCATCAATACAGGGCCGTTCCCGACAAAGATAAGTGCTATCCGGGTTCAGGCGGCTTTCCGGTCTGCCGATGGAAGGATACTATTTATATCGATGATGGCCCAGTCAATAATTTGATTATTGGAGCGCCAAGAAGCGGCAAAGGAGAAAGCTTTGTCTTTCCCATGATCGACTTGTATTCCAGAGCGGAGGAAGCCCCCTCCCTGGTGATAATTGATCCCAAGCTAGAGCTGTACGCCGCCAGTTACCAAACCTTGAAAGAAAGAGGATTTATCCCTTTACTGCTGAACACCATCGATCCCTCCCGTTCTATGGGCTACAATCCTTTAACGCCAATCACTCAAGCGTACAAGGCCGGAGACTACGATCACGCCCAAATGCAGGCAAAGGGCCTGGGCTACGCATGGTTTGAGGGTTCTCAATCGGAACGGGACGGCGATTTCTGGCTGGATAACAGTGCCAACGCTACTGCCGCTATGATTCTAGCCCTGGTAGATATCTGCCTTACGGACGATAAGCTTTTAAATGAAGCCCTGATTCAAGAATCCTATCAGCATGGGAAACCTTTTCAGCCCTCCACGATAAACGAGGACAAAATTTCCATGTACTCTTGTATTAAAACTTTCACAGAACTTGCGGACGTTGAAGGGGCTTTGGATATTTTCTTTTCAGAGCGTCCAGAGGGTGATCCGGCAAAAATGTGCTATTCCTCCATTAAAGCTACTTCCGCTTCCGGGCAGACCAGGGGCTCTATTTTATCCTCTGTGCTTTCCAAGCTAGGGATTTTCGCTTTAGACAGCGTAGCTAAAATGACAACCACAAATAGTATTAATCTGGAAGAAATCGGGTTTGGTAATAACCCTGTCGCTGTTTTTATTGGAATTAATCTGTTTGATTCCTCGAACAGCGGAATTGCCACTATGTTTTTACAGCAACTTGATATGGTATTAGGGAGAAAAGCGGTGCTATCCAAGGGCCAGAAATGTGCCCGGAAGGTGATCCATCTGTATGATGAATTAGGAAATATCCCACCGATTCCTAAACTGGGGGCACGTTTAACCGGAGGCCCCGGCATGAACCTTCTTTATACCTTAGTCATTCACGATTTCGCACAGTTAAAAGCTTTGTATGGAGAAAGCGCCAACACTATTATCACTGGCTGCGGAAATAAGGCGTTTCTTATGACCGCTAATATGGATACGGCCCGTGAGTTTTCCGCTATGGTCGGAAATGAAACCATCACCAATATCAGCCGGATCGGGCAGAAGCTCTCCCTGGACAAAAGCCTGACAGAGAGCTACGAGGAACACCCCCTGATTAATCCAAACCAGCTTATGCACCTGCACCGGGGAGAAAACATCATTCACCGGGTCTTAAAGCGTGAGGATTTACAAGGAAATCCTGTTGAATCCTACCCCATTTTCAATTATGGAAAAACCCGTTTCCTGTATCGTTATGAATATCTGCTGGATTCCTTTCCGGCAGATATCAGTTTGGACGAGCTTCCTGTTAACGATCTCAGCAAGATTGATCTTTCCAAACGCTCCTTTGATGTAAACAGATATTTTGAAAAGAAACTGGAACAGCAGAAAGACCAACTTCCTGTTGCAAAGCTGAAAAATTCAGTAAAACTCATAGATTTTCTTTGCAGTATAATTCCGGGACTGACACGATCCAAAGCCTCCAAATTCTCAGTAGGCCAGCTCCGCACAATTATCAAAGAACAATTTGACACCGGGACACTCTTAGAAAAAGACCGGAATAAATTAATGGAACTAATTGAGGCAGGTGAAGCGAATGACAATCAGTGAGTTTCCTGAAATTGTAGATTTTACAGATACCTATGGCGTATACTGCGTAAAATCTGATATTTTTCAAACATTTCTGCGCTGGGTTGGCTGGTGGCTGATTCAGCTCTTAAAAATGCTTGTAGATACATGTGACCGCCTGTTAACTGTTTGCTACAGTCTAATCGATTACCTGTTTTCTGATCCTGTCCTGGAATTTATTAATTCCTTTCAACCCGTTCTCTGGGTGCTCTTTGCAGCTGCCCTTTTTATATTAGGTTATCTGTTAATCACGAATAAAGCTGAGGTAAAAGGAAACAGGCTCATGCAAAACATTTGCTTAACCGTTCTTGTATTAACCACTATGCCCTTTATGGTGCAATCCATCAGTGAAATTACAATGGCGGCTACTGATTATGTTCGATTTAATGACGGTGAGTCCATTTCTGATACCTTAATTCGTGATAACATCGTCGATTTAAGGTATTTGGATTCTAAGGATTGGAATGACGCTGTTTTAATCAACCAGGAAACTGGGGGACTGAATCGTCCCAGCATTTCCCTCTCCCTTCCTATCGATCAGATCAGCCCCGGAGATGTGGTTCACTGTGATGACAGCACCCTTCACAACCAAGATTTTTTCCGGTACTACATTACCTATGACGCAGACGGAAATAGAAATGAGCAGTTAAGTGAAGTCTATTGGAACAGTATGTTTTCTTTTATTGACAATACCTATTACCGATATTACATCGATTTTCTACCGATTTTTGTTAGTCTTATCTCTATGGCGCTTGCTCTCCTTTTCTCCGCTTTCAAGGTCGGGCGTATCATCTTTGATTTGGCTGTCCATGAGTTTTTAGCCGTGATATTCGCCGCCTCTGATTTTACCAGCGGACAGAGGTTAAAGCAGGTTTTAAAAAGCATGGGCGGCATGTTTTTCACCCTGTTCTGCTCCGCCGTTATCATTAAATTTTACATGGTGATGAATGTATATATTAAAACCCTTCCCCTCGATCCCTGGGTTCAGTCGTTCATTCTTCTGATTATGGCTTTTGCTGTGATCGACGGCCCAAACATTATTGAACGCTGTATTGGGGTTGACGTTGGATTATCCAGCGTATTCCGCACAACCGCCGCCATTTTTGCCGGAAGCCGTGCCGCAGGTCATATGGCGAAAGCCGCCGTGAGTTCCATTGGAAAGGTCGGTTCCGCCGTTGAAACCACAGCAAAAGGCGCAAGCTATGGTCTGGGGCGCTGGATCGGCGGCCTGGATTATAAACAGAGCAGGCAGGAAAAACAGTCTGACTCGCCGGAGGTTCCGACTGCCGCTCCTCAGGAAAACGCAAATGTAAATAGAGATATTGGAAGCATGAATGAGGGGAACAGAAAAACACCGAGTAATGTCCAAACGAACCAAAGCGGAACCAGTTCCGCCCCAGAGGAAAGCGGTGCAGTTGAAAGCAGAACGTTAGGAGGGCTCGGTAAAAGCGAAACCACAGGAAACGGCTCTCCCCCGGAAACGGATCAGAAAGCCTCTGTGCCTCTCCACGAAGTTTCCGAAACCTCTGAAAATTCTCCTTCTGCTATTTCGGCAGATTCTCAAAATCCCCGTGAGCTTGACGGCACCGGAGGGAACAACCAGAAGGAATCGCCAGACTTTGCTCAACAAGAGCTTGAACGGGAAAAATCAGATTTTTCGTCCTCTGCTTCTCCTAACAAATATTTTCCAAACACCAGTGTGACGAAAACCAGGGACGGGCTGAATCACGGAAACAATGTAACAACTCCTTATTCTTCTGCCGAAAGCTCTGACAGAATCACGTCCAAAAACGTTTCCCTTCCCTATCAGTTCCCAGGCTCCAACCGTCAGCCCCGTACCATAGCCGAAAACTACAGGGCTGGATATGCTACTGGGGTTCGAAAGGCGGAAAAAAGAGAACTTCGCAGACAGCAGAGAGAGGAACGCCGCCAAGAAAAAAAGGAAAACCGTTTCAAATGATATTGTAACTCAAAAAAGATTCTCCAGCTCGTTGCCGGCGTCAAAAATTGAGTTGCATTAAAAAACTTTTCAAGGAGGTTTGTTATGCGTCAAATGCGCTTTACCACAGTTCAGGAGTTGAAAAGCCAGCCTAAGCTGCTCTCCTGGCTGTACGCTAAAGATTTAGTGATGATCGCCTGCTTTGTATGCGTTATGTCCGTTTTTCAAGGCTTCGTCCACCCGGCCCTACAGACCATATATTTTCTTTGGAATATCCTGGTGGGACTGGTTCTGGCCCTTCCCTCCCCCTTTAATGTTAAAATGCACGTTTATCAAAGCTTTCTGCTGATGATAAAAAAAGACCGTTGGATTTATAAACCGATCTCGATTCAAAAGGACAGTGAACATGATGTTATCCGCTAAAGCAGACCGTTCCATATTGGAAAGAATCCCCATTGTCCGGGAATGGAACGGATATTTTAAACTAAAGGACGGAAGTAGCCTTGATATTTTGGAATTAAGGTGTAAAGACCTGGAACGGGTTTCCGATGATGAATTAGAACTTGATATTATGTATTTTTCCAAGCTGTATAAGACCTGCCCCGCCGATCTGAAAATTGTAAGCCTGAATTTTCCAACTGATACCATTCCCCAGCAACGGTATTTTCGCCGCAAGCTGGAATCCACAAAAAACCATGTGTTCCGTTCCCATCTAGGCCAGTGCTTGCAAGAGGCTGAATGGATTCAGAAGCACCGCACAAAACGGGAATATTATCTATTTGTGTTTTCAGAGGACGAGGAAAGGCACAATGATTACATTTCCCTCATTACAAAATCACTCGGTACAAATACTTTAGCTTATGAAATGCCCCTTGAAAAGAAAAAGCAGGTGCTTTACAAGCTGAATAACAAGTGTTCCGCCGTGTTTAATGGAAGCGCCCGTTTTGACAGCACGCCGGAAAATTACCGTCCTCTTTTAGAGAGGAAAAAGACCTCCCTGGACGGACTAATTCAAAAAAACGGCTATGATCCGATTCTTCTTGCCTCTATCCAGTCCCAGGGCGGCGTCTCCTTTAAGGACGAAAAAATTATAAAAACCGGGGACGGCTTTGAATCCTGCGTCTATGTTTATCAATACGCTAAAAATATTCATTACTGCTGGCTTTCCCATCTTTTGAATATTGATAACGCCGTGGTAACTTTAGACATTGGCACTGAAAATATTCTGGAAGTAAAAAGAAATATCAATAAGTCCATGCAGGAACAAGAATCCCGGTACAGTTCCGCCCAAAAGGAAACAGAACGGAAGGACGCTCAGACACGCTATACTGAACTTCTGACCTTGTATGAACAGCTCACCAGCATGGGAGAAGTCGTTAAGCTGATCCACACCCGCATTTTTATTGCGGAACGCACACAAGCGGCCTTAGAGGATCGAACTGCCGCCTGTCTTTCTTATCTGGAAAGCAACGGCTATAAAGGGACGGTTTCTCTCAATGAAAGCAAATATGAATGGGATTCCCTTTATCTTTCTTATACCCAACAAAACAAGCTTCCCAATCACCGCTATGGACAGCCTGTGGTTTCGGAAACACTGGCAGCCGGCGATCCCTTTAACGGCGCTGACCTTTCCGATCCCCTGGGCGCTTATTACGGAACCACAAGAAGCGGTGGCTCCGTCTTTTTAGACCTAGCGTTCAACGATGGAAAAAAACGGTTCAGTTATAACGGGATTATCGCCGGGACAACTGGCTCCGGGAAATCCACCTTTTTGAAAAAGGCAATCCAGGATCGGGTTTCCCGTGGCGATTTTGTCCGGGGGTTCGATGTGACCGGAGAATTTACCAGCCTTGTAAAAACACTGGGCGGAAAAATCATCTCGCTGGACGGTTCCGGAGGGATTCTTAATCCTTTAGAAATTATGAAAACCGATGAATCGGATACTCTTTCCTGGACACGCCATATTTCTAAAATGAGTATTCTTTTTCGCTTTTGGGCACCGGAAAGTGATATGTATGATGTTATGGCCTATGAATCTCTGTTATCCGAGCTGTATTTACAGCAAGGGATTCAGATTCCCCAAGACGGTGTTCCTGAATTTAACGTTCACTGTACCGGCCTAGCTTCCGAACAGTATCCTGTTTTAAGCGATCTGTTATCTCTCATCGACAACAAGCTGTCGGCAGTTCCAGCCAAGCAGACCGCCGTACAAAAAGAACTTATGCTGGACGATCTGCGGCGGCTCCGCAACGTCCGGGCGGTCATTCAGAGCATTGTCAAAAATTACGGAAATGTCTTTGACGGGCACACTTCTATCGAAAATCTTTTAGATACCCAGCTTGTGTTTTTCAATATCCGCCATTTAGCCGCTATGAAGCCGGAAATTTTCCAGGCCCAGCTATACAGTGTCCTTTCCCTCTGCTGGGACAACGCTCTCCGGGTCGGGATTCCCATGAAAAGCCTATATGAATCCCAATCCATCGAATGGGAGGAAATCACCCGGTTTTTCATTGTGATTGACGAAGCTCACCGGATTGTCAATGCAGGTAATTTAACCGCTGTACAGCAATTAACTATTATGGCCCGTGAGGATCGGAAGTTTTTTACCGGGATTTTAATGGCTACCCAAAGTATATTGGACTGTGTTCCCGAAAATTCGGAAAAAGAGGGCGTGGAGGCCGTGAAAACCTTATTTAGTTTAATGCAGTATAAGTACATGTTCCAGCAGGCAAGTGATTCTTTATTTCGTCTAAAAGATATTTTCGGGAACCAACTGACGGAAAGTGAATATGAGCAGATTCCCAGACTGGAACGCGGGGAATGTATTCAGGTAATATCCGGCGGTCAAAATTATCATTATCATGTGGAGATCAGTGAGGAACAAAGGCTCTTATTCCAAGGCGGTGCGTAACCTTGAAAAAGAAAAAACGCAGAAAATTTAAATGGCTTACACTTTTATTCCTTTCCGGTTTTCTAATTGCGTTTATGCTGGTGGCGGGAATTATTTCCGCCGCCGCAGCTTTATTCTCACAAGCTGAAGGAAGCTTAGGCAATCAGGAAAATCAGGCCACTCCAGGTATAAATTCCTTTCCTCCTGCGGTAGAACGCTATCGAAATACTGTTACGCTCTACTGTGAACAATATAACATTGCCGGGTATGAAAATCTGGTGCTTTGCGTAATGTACCGGGAAAGCAGAGGGCAAGGCACGGATCCTATGGCTTCCTCAGAAAGCGGATATAACACCAGATTTCCAAGAGAGCCTTTAGCGATTCAAGACCCTCTGTATAGTATTGACTGCGGCGTACATACTTTAGCCGACGCAATTACTGCGGCAGGCTGTACCAGCCCTATGGACTTCGAGCATATTGCATTAGCCTTACAAGGCTATAATTTTGGAAACGGATATATTCAATGGGCGGTGGAACGTGACGGTGGATACACCCAGGAAAACGCTCAGGCTTTCTCCGATATGATGAAAGCCCAACTTGGCTGGGAAGTCTACGGAAACCCGCAATACGCTCAAACAATTTTGAATGATTACCGGGCTATTCTGTATGGCGGTGATGATGGAATTATTTTACCGCCAACCGATCAAGGGATTTCCGTTGTTTATTTTAACCAGGGTGATCCAGCCTATCAAAATGGGCGGTTTGGAAACAATGTAGCCATATCGGGGTGCGGGCCTGTTTCTATGGCAATCTGCGTTTCCAGCCTCACCGGAACCTTAGTAAATCCTTTGGATATGTGCGATTGGTGCTATGAACATGGAGTATGGATTCCCGGAGAGGGCGGCCTTCATTCCCTTCCTCCTACTGTCTGCGCCGAATTTAACCTATCCTGCGAATTAACAGACGGCTCCAATCCCCAGCTTTTAATCAACGCTTTATCCTCCGGCAAGCTGGTTGTTACATTGGTAGGGCCAGGGCATTTCACAACCTCCGCCCACTTTTTAGTTTTGAGAGGCGTAACTAAAACCGGAAAAATCCTAGTTGCCGACTGCGGCAACAGCGCAAACAACAATATCGAGTGGGATATGAATGTCATTTTAGACGAGGGACGCCCTCTATTCTGGATTATTGGAGCAAAATAGGGGGCGGAACTGGTTCCGCCCCCCTTGAAACGATAAAGCCGCCGGGCAATCGTCCGGCGGCTGAACACTCAATTTGCTTTTTTGTACAGCGGAATCTTAACCTCAACCTCAGCCTGCTCCGCCCAATCCAGAAGGGTGTTGACACCGTTCCGGGTAACCGCAGAATCCTCTTTCATAACCTCTATATCCTCTTTCACCGCAGTCATATCGGTTTTCAGGGCGCTGACATCTGATTTCACCACAGTCATATCGGTTTTCAATACGTTTACGTCCGAGCGGATTTCCTTCTGCCCTTGTTCCAGCATATCCAGCCGGCCATTCATCTGTTCCAGCAATGATAATATTTTTTCTTCGTTATTCATTTCCGCAGCTTCCTTTCAGCAGTTAAATATAATCTGTTATTTTCTTCTTACAGCCCGTTCCTTCTCAAAAAGCTGGGAACCATTCCCCTTCCTGTTTAGTTTACCATGCCGTTCACGGGTATGTCAACGCCCTTCGAAAATGCCGGGCCACCTTTTCGCACCTTCTGAAAAAACAGGCTCCAGGGGGCGGAACTGGTTCCGTCCCCCTTTATCTAAAACACCTAAAAAAACAACAAGAGTATCAAAAGGAGAAAGCTATGGGACACAATATTTTAATTTCCATTTTCAGCGGTATCGGTACTGGAATTATTTCTGCCGTGATCCCTCTGATTCTTTTCAGAAAGATTCTAAAGGACACGTCTCTGCGTGTTGAGAAATGTGTAAAACAGTATTTAGAGCAAAAAGTATCAGATAAGGAAAAATAAAAAACATATATCAAAAGATTCAAAAAGAGAGCCGTTGCCCTAATAGCTCAACGGCTCTCACATTCTCATGGAAAGGAGATCATTTAATGAGCCATGAAATGAAACCATTTGCAAATACCCTTGAATTAATTAAGGGGCAACCGAAATATCGATGTATTTTAAAAGATCAAGAATCCAGCTTTTGGTATAGCCCATTAGCAAAAGAAAAATTTGCTCTGCTCATGCACGATGAATACGGAAATCCCTGGGGGTATGGTTCAGGCCCCAAAATTGGAACGTATTCTAACCGCCTTCGTGAGCTTCTAACGCCAGAAGTCACGTTAAACCGCCAAGAAATTTTGGACATTCTTCGAGAATTGGAACCCAACGCTGTAAAGCAATATGAAAAATATAGGGACTGGCATAGAGGGCGGCCCGCAAAGAGAAAAACGGACATTCATAAAAAGCCGGAAGTCCAGAAAGTAGCTGAACTGAATAACCGATGGGAAAACAGAAAGCTGCTAAACTGCGAAAAACAGGAGGAACTAAAAGAAAACATTAAGAATTTAACAGGAGATACCCCGGAAGGAACCATCAAGCATTATTGCCGCCAGTCAACACAGCTAAAAACTGTTGGAGCCGCAGCCGAATATGTGGAAGCGCAAAGACTTCCCAAGCAATCGCCATTGGCTCACGAAACAGAAAAGAAGGGGCCTGAAAGATGAAGCACATAATATCCAGCAAATGCGGCCTCGCCGTTATTCTTCTTTCTTTCGCCTGCGCCACACTGTTGATTTTAAACTTTCTGAACGCCGACAAGCTCTCTAAAATTCAAACGGAATACGACAAGCTTGCTGTTGCCGATAATTCCGATTCGGACAGTGCCGCCGCTGTGCTTGCGGAAGAAAATCAGGAATTAAAGAGCCGTCTGGAAGCCCAGGAAAACAGTATCCCGGATACCATTCGTTCCAATGTAACAGACTTTTTAAAGGCAAATTATGCAACTGACGAGTTAAGCGTTTCTCTGGAAACACGGAGAACACAGCTTGCCCCCTTTGTGACAGAGGAATATTTAAACGAGCTATGCCCGTTAGAAAGCTCTCCCCCTCCTAACGTCAATTCTTATGCGCAAACGAGGGACATAGAAAATTCCCAGGGAGATTCAGGCGATACGATATATTTTCCTTACCGTTCTTCCCTGTTTGTCAATTCCATTTACATTGAACAGACGGATATCCAAAATGCCGTTGTCCTTGCTTTATGCCGCCAGTCCTTATATATCGATCAGACGGTTTCCGATAACGGCCTGCTGGTAAAACTGAAAATTGTTTACAATTCTGAGCGGAACCGCTGGCTGGTGGATCATGTGGGAACCGCCTCCCTGGTTGATTTATCAATTTTTGAGTAGTGAGGAAATGAGACATGGAAAAAGCAAAAAACATAAACGTCAATAGAAAGCGTCATGGCAGAGTAATGAAAAATACAATGTTCCTTGTAATACTGCTCCTGGTAGTTGCTGGATATCTGTTCTTTTTTACCTCTGCTCAAACAATTCCCGGCGGTAATTCCGTGACCGCCACAAAAATGAACCAGCTATTAACCTTTGACGATCAGAGAACCGTTACGCTTACCCGCTGGGACTATTCCCCGGAACAAAGCGTTATGGAAATCGAAATGGAGATAGAGAATCAAAGCTTTGATGGGCTGGACAGCTATGTATTTACCGCTCTTAGTAAAAACCTGGGACAATCTGAACTAACAGTTACTCCCATAATAGCCGACAAAGATTTCTATGTCATTCAGCTTGCGGACGTTCCCTCTGACTGGAAAAGCATTTCCCTGAGAATTAAGGTTGACGCTCCCTCTAAAACAGACATTTTAAAATGCTATGCTAACACAGAATCCGTTCAAACCGTCCCGGAGCTTCACGCAAAGACAAAAAACGAATATTTAAGAGACAGGCTTTTACGGAAAATATCGGAGTATCAGACTGAGATTGAAACTCTGAAAAGCGACTATGAGCTGAACAATCAGAAAATAGCCGCTTTGGAAGATAAAAACCATCAATTAGAGGACGAAAAAAAATATCAGACTGCGGAGGAAATCGAGGAAACCAACCGGGAAATCCAGTCCAATAAAAATCAACTGGAAGCTTTAAAAACAGAACAGGAAAACAACTTAACAGACCAGGCGGAATATGAGCAAAGAATCATCAAAACCCAGGAGCAGGCCGACGATCTTATTTAACCTTGCAACTCAATTTTTGACGCCGGCAACGAGCTGGAGAATCTTTTTTGAACTACAAAGAGTTCTGTAACTCATTAGATTTTTTGGCCAGAACCGATGCGGTCTTCCTGAAGAAATTTTTGAGTTGCAACAAAACAGGGCGGAATCAGTTCCGCCCTTATTTATTTTTAAGGAGTGCGTAACTATGGAAAAATTCTGGAATAACGAGGAACTGGAGGTTATGGAGCTTTTAAATCCCTTTATCCTCCCGGAAAAAATTGAAATTCTAAAAATTTCTATTGGGCAGGAGCCTAACCCATATAACCGCAAGATATTGCAAGCTGTCTTAGACAGCCTGAAACCGCAAGGAGGTGATTGTTATGGCAGAGAATAAATATTTAGACGAGCTTACCCAAAAGATGTTATCCGGCGTTCAGGAGGTTTTTCAAAGCGGACGTATCCGGGAATATTTCAAAGCCATGTCAAAGCTTCACACCTATTCTTATCGAAATTCTATTCTTATTTTCAGTGCGTGTCCGAACGCTACCCATGTAGCTGGATATAAGACTTGGCTTTCCTTAAACCGTCATGTGAAAAAAGATGAAAAAGCCATTAGGATTTTCGCGCCGTATAAAACAACGATAAAAGGCCCGGAGAGCGACCAGTCGGACGAAAAGGTAAAAGAAGAACAAAAGGAAATCACTATCATAAAATTCCGGGCAATTTCTGTCTTTGACATTTCCCAAACAGAAGGCGATCCCCTTCCTCAGCTCGCGCCTCCGCTTCAAGGCGGAAAAGACGATTTTTCAAATATTCTAAAAGCCGCCCAAGCCATCACAAATTATTCCATTTCCTTTGAGGATATTCCTGGCCCGGACACTTATGGTTATTGTGACTATAAATCCAAAAAAATTGTACTCCGAAACGGCGTTTCCGAAGCGCAGTCTATCAAAACCCTCTTTCATGAGTTGGCCCATTCCTGGCTACATAACCCTTCTATGGATAAAAGCCAAAACGAAATTGAGGCGGAGGCTGTTTCCTTTATAGTTTCAGAGCATTTCGGGCTGGATACTTCCTCCTATTCTTTTGATTATCTCGCCGCATGGAGCCACGGAATGGAAGCGGATAAGCTTTGCGCTCTTCTGCAAGGAATACAGTCCTGCGCCAAGGGTATGATCGAGCGGTTGGAAAACGCCCTTCAAAACCGATATGAAATCTATCAGTTAAGAGACTCACCCGAAACTCGGCCATATTTTTTTCAAGGCATGAAAGAACTTAAAAAACTGGGGTTAACGGTTCGTCAAGAGAATTATGAGAAAGTCTATTCTTCTCCGCTTACTCCTGGCATCACTTTAGATCACATTTTTGAAAAATTCAATATAAATCACCCAGAGGATTTCACGGGACATTCCCTTTCGGTTTCGGATATTGTTGTACTCCATGAAAACGGCAAAACAGGTGCTTTCTATGTAGATCATTCTAGGTTTACTATCATTCCAGACTTTCTAAAAGAACCGGAACAAAACCCAAAAATCAGCTCTGAATTATTGGAAGAACAGAATACAGACTTGTCTAAGCTTCCATACTCCACAAAATTTCTACAAAAAGCGCCCGGTGCTATGCCGCCCGTCAAAAACACCATCATCGTTAATCTATTCGCCGGGCCGGGAGCAGGAAAAACCACCTGCGCCTGGGAAATTGCCAGTGAATTGAAAAAGCGTAACATTCAGGCGGAGTATGTTCCTGAATACGCTAAAGAATTAGTGTGGGACGAAAAACGGGAACTGCTGGACGGAAGCTTAAAAAACCAGAGGAAGCTTTTCCAAGAGCAAAATCATCGGCTGGCTCGGCTCATTGGAAAGGTTGACGTAGTAGTGACTGACGCACCTATTCTTTTGAACCAGGTTTATCTAAAAGAGCCTAACCCTGACTTTCAAAAGGAAATTATGGATACCTTTCGCAGCTACCACAATTTCAATCTTTTTGTAAAACGCGGGGATTACTATGAACAGTCCGGGAGACTGCACACCTTAGAGGAAAGCAGGCAGAAGGACGAGGAAGTTAAACAGCTTCTTAACAGCAACCGTATTTATTACGGCACATATTTTCACAGCACAATTCAAAAATGCGTGGACAATATTGTATACAGCATGAATCACAACAAAGCGTTTCAGGCACCGGCCTCTCTGTCTCCGGGGGCGGAATTGATTCCGCCTAAACAGAGTTCCTCTGAAAAAGCCGAGCCGATTTCTCCAATCCTGCTAAAACAGGAACTCAGCGGTATTTCCAATACGCTGACAGACGCTGTTAATGGAGTAAATAAGCTGGAAAAGGCAGGCGGAGAGCACTTAGCTTCGCTAGTGCGGGAATATAAGGAGATAAGGGACAAGAATCCCCAGGCTTTAAGCCAGGAAATTCAGGAGCATATAGCCCAAGAGCTTGAAAATTATTTCAGTCTGAAAAAAATATATGGAGAGGTTGACTTGGATAAACTTTATCAGGCTTCAATGGATAAACTGGAAGCACTTTACACGGTCATGGAGAATCAGAAAAATCCCGCAGGGGCAGACCCGGAGGAATACCAAAATATAAAGGATTTCCTTTCTGATACTCTTACCCATTCCGATGATGGAAGCTCTCTCAGTCTCCGCTTGCAGGTTCTCCTTTCCACGTCTCCCCTGCTTCGGAAAACGCCGATTCCCACTCCACAGCCAGATCAGAAAGCGGAACTGGTTCCGCCCTTTGAGAAATCCAAAGAAACAAAACCTGACCGTCACTGTAAAAGTCCTATTCAACAGTATTGTCAAGCCAAGTCCTCCGTTCAAGAAAAGATGCTCACACGTTAAAAGGAGGCATTTCACATGAACTATAATTTTAAAAAAGATGTCGAGAAACGGTTTCGAGATCAAAAGGGAATTTTGAATCGACCTTTTCAAGAGGTCTGCCGACTGACAAGGGCTGAAGCGGACGAATATTATCAATCCGGTCAATGGTACTCTATAAAAGGGCGGGAGTACCAGTGTATTCGTTATCAAAATTCTATTAAGTTTATTGAACGTGATGAAAAATTTGTGATTTCCTGTGATCCAGAAGCAATGGGAAGCTTCCTTCCCGATGTTGCCAGTCCCGGCATGGAAATCATTAAAATCAATTCTCCTGATATCTCAGATATAAAAAAAACTATCGCAAAGTATTGCGAAAAAAAAGCTACCATTCCAAAAAAAGAATTTGAACGTTAGGAGGCCATAAAATGTCACAGGAAATGGAACAGCACTTATAGAAACAATATCAGGCACAGAAGAAAGCTTATAATCCCAAACAGAAAGGAACCTGTCAATTATGATTTTATTCGTTGGCACAGAGGAACGGGGGTATTTTATCGAGGAAGCTTCCCGTATGGAGGTAAAGTTTTCCGGTTATGTCCCTGACCTGGAAAAAATTATAGATTCCGTTATTTTATCACAAAGCTACTCCCATATTATCATAGATGCTGAAATGCTGGTTAACGACTATAACACGATTGCTGAACTGTCGAAACGCATCATGTCCGCCGTCCCCTCTCCCCTTATTTTTTTAACTCCCGGTTACAGTGAAGATACGGAATTAATCCGTTCTCTAAGGCGTTCCGGCGTGTTTAATTTTATCACGGCAACTTCCCTGGCTGGTTTAAAAAGCGACCTTATACGGGCTTTAGAAGGCCGTATAAGCCCTCTCCCGCCGCCTGCCGATCCAGGAAATCCTTCGTCTGAAATGCCTGTTATTCATGCCCTTCCTCCGTATCAAACCATCGCTGTTGCAGGCTGCTTGGAACGGATCGGAACCACTACCCAGGCAATCCAGCTAGTAAAACATCTGATATTTCAAGGACATAGGGCCTGTTATATTGAACTCAATGAAAACGGCTATATCAAGGCTCTGAAGGAACTGTATGAGGACGGTATTTCATTTGATGATGAACTAGGCCGGGTGACTTATCAAAATGTGGATATGTTTTACCGAAAGGACAAAATCGCTGAGGTTCTGCGGCTGGGCTATGAGTATTATATTTACGACTTTGGGATTTTTGATTCTGTCGGATTTTCTCTGGTTTCCTATTTGGAAAAGAATCTTAAAATCATGGTCTGCGGCATTAAGCCGAATGAGGCTTCCTATATGACCGATATCCTTGCTTCTTTGTATGATAAGGACATTGAGTATATTTTTTCCTTTACTCATGAATCAGACCGTAAGGACATTTTAGAATTGATGTCAGACCGGGCGGAACATACCTTTTTCGCACCCTGGATTCCTGATCCGTTTGTGTATTCCTCCCAGTCCGGGGAACAGCTCGCCAAGTTGCTCCCGGTGATCCCTGCGGAACTATCAAAGGAAAAGAAACGGTTCCGTTTCTTTCGGAGGAAAAGCTGATGGCAAAGTTTAAAACCTGCCTTGTCAAAGAATACAAGGAACAGCAGGCGTTTCAGGAAAGCCAGGAAAAGCTAAAAAGGCAGCACAATGTCACCGCTGATAAAAGGATAGTCGTAGTTGAAAAATTCAACATGGCGAAATTCACAGTGAAAACCATCGCCGCCTTAGTTAAAGCTTTAGCTTCGGCGATTCTTTTGTGTTTGGCTGTGGCTGGCCTGACCGCTCTGGTGTACCCAAGCACCAGGGCGGATTTGCTTATCCTCGCTCAAAATATTTTAGAACAGATTTTGACTTTTCTCAATTTGTAGCTCAGAAATTTCTTCAGCAAACCCGGATCGGCTTCAAATACAAAGCTTAATGAGTTACATAAATAAAAACCTCACACAAAAAGCAAGGGGCGGAACTAGTTCCGCCCCTTGCTTTTTTCATTTGACAATAGAAAGGACACAATGGGTATGAAAATGGAAAAAAAGATGGAAAACCTGCTAAAAACAGAAGGCATTTCCTATATGGGCTTCGGGATCGTTGGAAAGGCGGTCATGACGGATTCCGTTCTGACCCCGGAAGCAAAAGCCATTTACGCTTATCTTGCTTCCTTTGCCGGAGCCGGGGAATCCTGCTTTCCCACACGGGCAAAAATTCTCTCTGATCTTAGTATTGGCAAGGAACGCTATTATTCCCACTTTAAGCTATTGATTCAAGAGGGATATCTCCGTATTGAAAAAATGAAAGGATACTTAAATAGAAACTGCTATTACCTGGTAAGCAATCCTAAAAAACTCCAAGCAAAAAAATCCGCAGGCCAGGGTAAAACATCGAATCTAATTGCTTTCGGTATCCATTCCAAAGGATATGGAATGATTTATAAAGCCGTCATGAAGGACACCCGGATCTCCATTACTGCTAAAGCGATTTACGCCTATCTTTCCTCTTACGCTGGAGCTGGAGCCGTTTCCTTTCCCACCCGTTCCCGTATCCTCCATGATCTGGGGATCAGCGAATCCACCTATTATAAGCATTTCCATCAGTTGTTAGACTGCGGTTATCTTACTGTGAAGCAAAGAAAGGCCGGTCATAAATTCAGCGTTAATGACTACTATTTTAACGAATTTCCCAACGCTTCCCGATCTCAGTTAAGTCAAAAGGATCAGCAAGGCGGGGAAAGGAACTCCCCACACCTTAAAAAGCAGGACAATGGAAATTCTCAAAAACTTTCGCACCCTAAAAATCAGGACAAAGGGAAAACACAGGCTTTTTCGTCCCCTAAAAAGCCGGACAATAGAAAACCGTCCCTTATATTCCCGAACGCCGTTTCCCCGTACCATAAAAACCAGGACAATATAAAAGCAACAGTTCCTAAAAGCAACAGGTATTATTATCATTATCATCAAAAAAGTGATGTGGCTGTGGAACAAGTAAAATATCAAATTGGATATGGAAATTTAAAATGCGATCCCTGTGTTTCCCCCTACCTCGAAGCAATCACGAATATTATAGCATCGAATAATGGCTCTAAAGAACCGGACAACCCTTTTTTGCAGCTCACGGAGGAACATATCCGTTATGTCTGCCATTGCCTCTCCAATAGTACCGCCACAATTAAAAATCCCTATGCCTATTTAACGGCAGCTCTTCGCAATGCTCCACACACCTTCCCATATTCCCGTTGGTTTTCTGAAACCCTGGAACCATATTCTCCCTCTTATGATTTGGAAGCTTACGAGCGTTCCTGTATTTTTGACAGTTAGGAGTAGACCGCATGGAACAGCCAATCAAGGCGGGAATGATTCTCAAAACAAAATTCACAACGGCGGGAAGCAAAAAATTTATGGAGTATATTAATTACATAGACCGTGACGAGGCGGTGCGGAACGACAACTTCCGAAAGTTTGACCTTTTTCACGATGATTACGGACAGCTTCAACAGGATAGCTGGACAGAGGGTTATTTAGCCTACATGGAAAACCCGGAAAAGACAACCGGGCTGTTTACCTCTGAAAAAGATATCCTCAGCCAAAAGGATAAACAAACGTTAAAACAGGCATTTTCCCAGGCACAGAAAAACAACAGTGTGATGTGGCAGACTGTTCTAAGCTTTGACAACCGATGGTTAGAACAAAACGGGCTGTACAATCCTCTGACAAAACAGGTTGAGGCCGCTAAATTAAAAGAGTATACCAGGTCCGCTATGGATAAACTTCTGGAAAAGGAAGCCCTGAAGGGTTCCGCTGTGTGGAGCGCCGCTATCCATTACAACACAGATAATATTCATGTTCATATTGCGGCAACAGAGCCTCTCCCTACCCGGCCCATTAAGGTGATCGGCGGGCGTGAGGAATACAAGGGACGGTTTAAGCAAAGTTCTATTGACGACGCCAAAAGCGCCGCTGTAAACCGGATATTAGACCAAAAGCGGGAAAACCAAATGATTAACGATCTGATCCGTGGGAAAATCATTGGAGGCATACGGACAAGGCTGGAAGCTCCCTCTCCCGATCTTGAAAAAGAACTGCGCGCTTTATACGCTCATCTTCCAAAGGATAGGAGGCTGTGGAAATATAATACCAACGTTATGAAGCCTCTGCGTCCTGTCCTGGATTATATCAGCAAAGAATTTATCGCACAGCACCATAAAAGGGATTTTCAGGAACTTGTCAAGCTTCTAAAGCTCCAGGAGGATAAGTATTCTCTGGCCTACGGAAAAGGAAAATCTTCTAGCCAATTCACTAAGAACCGTTTACAGGATTTATACGCCAGAATGGGAAATTCTATTCTGCGGGAATTGAAAGAAATGGATAAAGCCGTCAAAAAGGCTGGGCTTACCGAATTTTCAGTACCACTTCCCGAAAGAGAAGTTTTACCAACAGCCCCGAACATCGATCCTCTTTTTTCGATTCTTGAAAAACCTCTGGATTCTGAAATTCCTCTGGAACCGGAAGATTACGGGGAACCGCACCCAGCGTTTGCCGGAGAATTTATTCTGGAATGGAGTAAGGAATATAAGCTGGCCCGCCGTTTTCTTTATGGAACGAAAAAGAGAAAGCCGGATTTTCAGAAAGCTTTTAACGCTTTATTTCAAGAAGCCGAAAAAGGAAATGTGCTGGCTATGGACGATTTAGGAAAAATGTTTGCCTATGGAATGGGCCGGGAAATCGATCAATCTGCTGCCGGTGAATGGTATTCCTTAGCGCTGCGGGGATTCCTGGAATTATATTCTCAGGATTCCTCTCCATATCTGGCCTACCGGATCGGCAAGCACTACTATTATGGCCTTGGGACAGAAAAAGACTATGCCAAAGCCGCTGAATATTTTCAGCCAGCCGCCGACTCAGGAAATCAATACGCTCAATACTCCTTGGCTGGACTATACCTGCACGGTAAGGGTGTCGAGAAAAATCCTCAGACTGCTTATGTTTATTACAATGCTTCCGCAGAAAAAGGAAACGCCTATGCGGTGTACGAGCTTGCGAAAATGGAGCGTGACGGCATTGGGACAAATATAAACAAACAGTTATCGGACGAACATTTTCAGCGTGCTTATCAGTGGTTCACCGAACTGCTCGACAAACGGTGTGATGATAACCTGTTGTACCGTGTAGGGCAAATGGCTTATACGGGAACCGGGACAGAGAGAAACGAAAGCTATGGCTTATCCCTTTTAGAAAAAGCATGTGAGCTTGGAAATGTCCACGCAAAAAATATGCTGGCAAATATCTATCTAAAAAATTTTGATATTGATGGAATACGCCGAATCATCCCCCTTCTGACAGAGAGCGCTGAAAAGGGTGTTGACACCGCCCAGTTTGCCCTCGCTAAATGTTTTCTTTTAGAAGAGGAATGTGTCTACAATCTTCCCCAGGCTATAAAATGGCTTACCCTCTCCGCAGAGCAAGGAAACCAAGTTGCTCAATATTCCCTTGGCAGGCTGTATCTGGACGGCAGAGAAGATTTCTCCCCGGATACCCGGCAGGCCGAAAGATGGCTTACCCTCTCTGCGGAACAGGGCAACCAGTTTGCTCAATATTCCCTTGGCAGGCTGTATCTGGACGGCAGAGAAGATTTCTCCCCGGATACCCGGCAGGCCGAAAAGTGGCTTACTCTCTCCGCAGAACAAGGAAATCAATTCGCTCAATATTCCCTTGGAAAGCTGTATTATTATGGCAGAGGCATTGTTGCTCCTGATCCGGGAAAAGCGTATCTATGGCTCTCTCGTTCCGCAGAACAAGGAAATTTCTTTGCGAAAGTGTTATTGGAAAAGGAGGCGTATCAATATCAGACCGTGAAAAGAAAAGTGACGCATAATATCGGTTATTTGATCTCTAAGCTTTCCAGGTATTTGAATAACGAACAGGAGAAAAAACGAAGCATTATGCTTTATGAGCAAATGGAACAGCAGCTCCAAGCAGAATTAGAGCAGTAGAAAAGCGGAACAAATTCCGCTTTTTCCCACTGTTCCAGGGGGCGGAACCAGTTCCGCCCCCTGACCCCCTGACAGTTGTAAATCCACCTACAGCCTCTCGCTTAACCTATGACCACTCGCTTAACCTATGAGCTCTCGCGCGTTTCGCTGTCAAAAATGCTCTATGGCCGTATTACCGTTGTATTACATTTGGAATTATATGGTAATTTTTGTATTACAAACGTATTTTTCCGCCGTCTTTTTGACCCCATGAAAACGCCAGGCTTTGCCTGGCTCCCCAAAGAATTTGGGGACAGTTTTCCCTTATGCCCTTTTCTATCTGCGTTCCGCAGTAGAAAACCGATTCCCCGCACCTGCGTGCGGGATTTCAGTTAGGAGTGATAGTATATGCCGGATTTAAAAATCCGCAAAGTAGACAAGCTGGTAATCGCTAAACTCGATCAGGAAGCCGCTGACCGCCATATGTCACGAGAAGCATTTTTAAGAATGTATCTGCAAAACCTCGCCGTCCTGCATGAGCTTACTCAGCTTGACGATAAGTACCAGCGTATCCTTGCCGTCAACGCAGAGGCTTTGGCTTCCGTAGCCTCTGAATTGCAGAAGCTTAGACATTCTTTAGAGAAAAAGGAGGATTAACCTATGATTCATTCCCCATGTTCATTTCGGCTCTCTGAGCAGGCTTACAATTATCTTTGCCGCTTTGCCGCCGAAAATGGCCTCAGCAATACCGCCGCAATGGAAAGAATAATCTGTGAACATCAGAAATACCAAGGCCGGGAATCTGATATCCTTGCACAAAAAGTAACCGATCTGCTGGAAGAAAAATACAAGAATCTGTTCACCAGAATCCGGCTGGCCTCCACAATGGCGGATCGGCGCACAGAGGTAATTGTCGAAATCCTCAATTCCATTGTTTATCATCTGGAAGCAGAGGAATCCTACAGCACCGAAATCATGAAATCCGCTATCGTGGAAGATTCCGAAAATATCGTAAAGCGCCGGGTCGCACGGTTAAAGCAAATAAAGGATAACAAAAAGGAAGGGCGGAACTAGTTCCGCTCTTGCTCTAAATATAAAAACACCGGGGAAACTCCCCCGGTGCCTTACCTATTTTGCTTTTTTGAATAAGGGGACAATTTGAATACTAGCGTCGTCCGCCCAATCCAGTAATTTGTTTACCGCTGTGCGCGTGATGCTGGATTCTTCTTTTAAAATCGCCGTATCTTCCTTTAGACTGGACACATCGGTTTTAAGTGCGGAAATATCAGTTCTCATTTCTGACATATCCGATTCGATATGTTCTATTTTGCCCAATATCTTCAGTAAAAGCTCCTGATCTGTCATATCGTTTTCCTCCTTTTTATTAAATATTTTCAAAATGCCGAAACATGACGTTTAGTAAATCAACTATCATTTCTTTTTGGGCTTTCGATAAAGCTTCATATTTTTCCAGTATTTCTTTCTGTTCTTCCGTAAGCATTACCAACGATTCATCTTCTGTAAAAAATTGAGCCAACGTTATACCTAAACCGTTACACATGGCCTCCAATGTAGAAATAGACGGCAGGTTGTTTCTTTGAAAAATATTTAAAACAGTGGAATGTGGTAAATTCGATTCTTTAGCTAAACGATACTCTGACCATCCTCTATCTTCTAAAAGCATCGCGAGTTTTTTTGTAACGTCCATTTATATCACCTATCTTGTTACTATTATATTTCTCAATTCAGTGATATAATAGAACTAGTATATAACCTAATTTAGTTTCAATTCAGATATATTGCTTATAAGGAGTTGCTAAAATGAAAAAGATAGTATATATTTCCGACCTAACAAAAAAATTAAAATTGCTTCGTCATAAGTATGATTTAACACAAGATGATGTTGCTAACGCTCTTGAAATTCATCGTTCTACTTATGCATACTATGAAATCGGTAGAACTATCCCTTCCATTGGTATATTAAAAGCTTTAAGTCGTATTTATCGGGTTCCAATAGATTTCTTTTTAGATACAAATTATGAAGAACATGAAACAGATACCGATTTAATTGAGGGTATAAAGCAAGCCTTGCAATCCAATAAATTGGTGGAGGACGAAATGGAATTTTTTGTTAGGGTTAGATTTCCCACCTTAAACACCAAGCTGAAAAAATTGCGTACAGACCATTATCTAACACAGCAAGAGGTTGCCGACTACTTAAAAATTGATCGTTCCACCTATGCCAAATATGAATTAGGGAGATCGGAACCTTCATTGTTCGCATTGAAAGCACTTTCCACTTTATACGGCGTTTCATTAGATTCTTTCTTAGATTTAGACAAAAAAATGATAGCCAATATGAAAGCAAGGGCGGAAGATGTAATGCGCCGTTCTCATGAAAACACGGCATTGAGCGAGGTTAAAAGGTAAACCTTAAAAAACGGAGAATACCAGAGAAAACAGAAGATTAACAAAAAAATGCCTAACCACAAAATATTGTGGTTAGGCATTTCCTTTTTTTCTTTCCCATAAAATGCTAATTTGATATAATCGCCTATTTTCGGACTTGACTTTTTGAAGCTCATGGGGGGTATGCGACTATACAAAATGGTAGTTTGGAATATGTTTAAAGATAAGGGCGGAACTAGTTCCGCCCTGTTTTCTGTAACTCAAAAATTCCTTCAGGAAGCTCCCATCAGCTCCGATCTAAAAATCTAATGAGTTACAAGAGAAATATTTCCATTATCTATAACAAAAAGAAAAGGCGGAACTAGTTCCGCCTTTTGCTTTGTCACAAATACTGTCATATTATCTTGAATTTGCCTTAACCCATTTATATAATAGTAAAGTTTCATTTCATGGCACAAAAGAAAATTAAGTTTTGGAGTGATTTCAAAATGAAAAAGACTGTAGGAAATGCAATGATTGAATGGTTAAATACTTATATTAAACCTTGTGATAAAGACAGCACTTATACAAGTTACTTTTATTGTATCCGAATTATTTTAGTTTTTAAACCTGAATATCAAATCAAATTTTTAGACGATCTCCGTGAAGAAGATTTACAAAATATGATAAACGACATAGGACATGAATACGCAAAGTCAACGATAAAAAGAATCATTATAATATTAAAAAACACTTATGAAAGAGGAATTAAAAACAAATGGTGTTATACCAATCCGGCAACCGATCTATCTGTTCCAGCCTACGCCTCAGAAAAGGAAGTTCCCGCATTAACTCAATTTCAACAACAGCGTGTAGAAGCTGCCGCCGCAGCTGATCCTTTAGGAGATATCATTTTATTTCTTTTAAATTCCGGTTTACGGGCTGGTGAATTAATAAATTTAGAATGGGTTGACTATGACAAACGCCATCAAGAAATACATATTAAAGAAAGTAAAACCAAGGCAGGAATCAGGACTCTCCCCTTAACACCTACTTTAATTACCATTATTGAACGACAGCCGCACATCTGCGATTCGATATTTACAAGCACACGGGGAACACCTGTTACAAAATCCGTACTCCGTAAGCTGTACCTGCGTATTCGCAAAAAAACTGGAATTGACTTTTTTACAAACCATGTTTGCCGTCACACTTTTGCTACCCGTATGATCGAACGAACTGCCGATCCTAAAGCCGTGTCAATTCTGCTGGGCCATACTGATGTGAGTTTTACCCTTAACAGATATACACACCCCGACAACGAATATCTTCATGAACAAATGCAGTTAATCGAAACACGGCCTGAATCCAATCTACATGTCTTAAATAAAAATGAATTACAATTATTGCTTACCTCTCTTATACATGCCGGAGCCGTTTCACAAGCTGAATCTAATTTACAAACCGTTACCCTTCAATTAGAAATACCATTACCCACGGTAACTACTGCACAAAAGCATCAGAATATATAAAAGCTTATTTTTTTGTTCGGACGTTAAGTAATGGCGGAACTAGTTCCGCCATGCTTATTCACATTTATATCTTTTCCCCGTCTGGCGATCAACAAGAGTTAATTCAACATCGCAATCCAAAATATCAGCCGCTTTTTCAATGTCCTTTATCTTCCAACTGTCTCTAACAAGAAAATTATTAAAGCTCTGCTTGGAATATCCTAAGATTTCAGCCATCTGAACCTGTTTGACAGATTTAAATGCCATGATCTCTTTAAACGTTCTTGACACCTGCATTACTATTCACCACCATTTTATTTATAATAATACATCAATTTTATTTACTTGTCAATATATACAATTTATTGAAATAAGATTAGTATACAATTATAATGTAAAAATACATTATTTTTATTTACTTTTTCTTTGTTTTATGCTATAATAAGAACATAGAAAAGAAGAAAAAGGAGAAATCAAAATGAGTAATACACAAAGTTTACAGCCTGAAATAATACCATTGGATTCTAATTTAATACATCTTGCAAATTATAATAGCTTTAACGGAAACAGAGGAAATCTCAGTAATGAATCATATCAGGCTTATGGCAAAGAAATTTTAGAATGGCCTATTGCAGACGGCAAAAAAAGAAAACTGCTCGACGAACTTTACAAACGATATTCAATAATTTTAAAATACGAGGCTCAGCATATAAGTGTGATGGTTGCCGGACCAGCTAATTACAACAGCAAGAAACTCGATCATGGTGATGATGTACTTCGTTCCTCTGCTGAATTTTGCGAATGGTTTGACAGCATACGGCAACAAATCAAAAAAAGTCAATCCGAGGAAAAAAACAAGGTAGAATCTCTTATAAATGATATTGAATATCGAGATCAAAATGAAGCTCTTACCCCTGTTAATCCCCTCATGGAACTTGCGTTAATTGATAACAAAAAGTTTATTGAACTTTTTGAAAATCTCGTAGAAAAATATCATTGGAGAAAAAACAGTAACTTATATAAATTATACCTTTATTCCAAAGAAGGAAAGATTCAGGAAATTCACAAAGAAATTATTTTCGAGGACGATAATTTTACTGTTTACAAAGAGAAAAATCGCTATTATTTAAAATTTGTCCTCCGTCCAAAGCGCCAAATGCACATCGCATTAAAAAGCCGGGGCTGGTGGTGGAATAGTTACGCTGAAGCTTACAGTACCTACCTTAATAGATTTGACATCGAATGGGTACAAAGCATAAGTGAACGATATGCCAAATATCTATAGACAAAAGTAAATGGGGCGGAACCAGTTCCGCCCCCCTAAAAGAAAGAAGGAAATAATATGCCAGAAATCGATGTTTTGAAAGTATTAGATGAAATGGACAAATTCCGCCGAGAACATCAGGACGAAAAGATATCCCCTCCAGATTGGTGCATGAGGGTTCTGGAAGCAATTTTGGCAAAAGAAGCTGGATTTAAAGGCCGGGCAGAGTGGACAGACACTTTAAAAGCTAATCCAGAAACTTTTTATAGCAAGGAATACGATCCGCAATTAGGCTTTCATAAATAAAAAATCCGGCACAAGACCGGACGAAAACACCACAAACGAGCTAGAAAAAAATTCCTTTTAGGGACTTCCCTTTTCTAAAATTTGTGATATAATAAAAGTCGAAAAAATAAAAAGCACTTCCTGGACGGCTAATTGTTGGCGCAATCAACCGTCCCCCACCATAAGAGTATACACACTACTCCTACGGTTTGTGAAATGCCATTTACAGGTTAGATTCTAACCTGATAAATACCCATTTGTCAAGCCTGCACTCTTATGTTTTGGGAAAAAGAGTGCAGGTTTATTTTTTCAATAAACCGTACCTTGACAAACAAGTTATTAAAACAGCCGCACACTATAAAAGAGACTGTTTTTTTAACTTTACGCTTGCGAAACTGATACTATTGTAACATCAGTCTGCCGTGATCTTCTCAGAAGTAGCAACCTCTTGCAATGGCTTCAACCCGGAACAACACATTGGCTCTGTCGATGTGCCGGAGGAACGGGTTTCGATAGACAAGCGGTTATGATTATTATGTTTGCTCTATAGAGCTTTCATAAAATAGTGAAAACTCTATAGAGCAAACAAGGGAAAGAATATCCTTTCCCTTCCTTGCTCACTTTGGAGGTGCCACCCAGATTTGAACTGGGGAATAAAGGTTTTGCAGACCTTTGCCT
>QFCE01000346.1_pt1 | contig 41868 bp, 39 predicted proteins | sample 5346091 | NCBI WGS metagenome assembly QFCE01 (sample SAMN09062252, study PRJNA434731) | Human gut metagenome, whole genome shotgun sequencing project. | isolation source: stool timepoint A chromium assembly | host: Homo sapiens | collected 2015 | reverse complement strand
GCCTCCGAAAGGGTATCGGAGGCGCCCAAAGGTTCCCTCAGAATGGACGGAAACCATTCGAAGAGTGCAAAGGCAGAAGGGAGCTTGACTGCGACACCGACGGGTGGAGCAGGTACGAAAGTAGGGCTTAGTGATCCGGTGGTATTAAGTGGGAATGCCATCGCTCAACGGATAAAAGCTACCCTGGGGATAACAGGCTTATCACTCCCAAGAGTTCACATCGACGGAGTGGTTTGGCACCTCGATGTCGGCTCATCGCATCCTGGGGCTGTAGTAGGTCCCAAGGGTTGGGCTGTTCGCCCATTAAAGCGGTACGCGAGCTGGGTTCAGAACGTCGTGAGACAGTTCGGTCCCTATCCGGCGTGGGCGTAGGATATCTGAGAGGAGCTGTCCTTAGTACGAGAGGACCGGGATGGACGGGCCGCTGGTGTACCGGTTAGACTGCCAAGTCTATGGCCGGGTAGCCAAGCCTGGAAGGGATAAACGCTGAAGGCATCTAAGCGTGAAGCCCCCCTCAAGATGAGATATCCCATTCGATAAGAAGTAAGACCCCTTGAAGACGACGAGGTAGATAGGGCAGAGGTGGAAGTGCAGTAATGTATGGAGCTGACTGCTACTAATCGGTCGAGGGCTTGACCAAAAAGCAGAGACGAGCGGCTGGCGCCGCGCGTGGAGTGAGGAATGCTTGCATTCCAGAACGGAGACGTGCAAAGCTAGACAAGTCAAAGCAAACGCAGGAAAATTGATTCTCAAGGATGTGCATGTATGTAGTTTTGAAGGTACAGACCTTCAAAAGGAAGAAGTAGGGAACTACTGGAATGATCCTCCTTAGCTCAGTCGGTAGAGCATGCGGCTGTTAACCGCAGTGTCGTTGGTTCGAGTCCAACAGGGGGAGCTTTTGGCCGTAAATATTTATGTATTTTCGGCTTTTTTGTTTATAAGGAAAACAAAAAAATGTTATTTTTCCTTAAAAAATACTTGCATTACACTTTGTTTTATGGTATTATTTAAGTCGTCGCTGAGGCAAAGGTTTTACGGCGGCATTTATATAGAAAACGGCTCCATGGTCAAGCGGTTAAGACACCGCCCTTTCACGGCGGTAACAGGGGTTCAAATCCCCTTGGAGTCATTAAAAATAAATAAGATGCGATTTTGGAGGCTTGAAGCAGACATTGGGTGTTATAATCTGATAAAGATTAGTACGCCGATGTGGCTCAATTGGCAGAGCAGCTGATTTGTAATCAGCAGGTTATCGGTTCGAGTCCGATCATCGGCTTTTTGGACCTTTAGCTCAGTTGGTTAGAGCAACCGGCTCATAACCGGTCGGTCCTGGGTTCGAGTCCCCGAAGGTCCATTTTTCATTTATTTTTGGCCCAGTGGCTCAGTTGGTTAGAGCGCCGCCCTGTCACGGCGGAGGTCGAGAGTTCGAGTCTCTTCTGGGTCGTTATGGGGTCTTAGCTCAGCTGGGAGAGCATCTGCCTTACAAGCAGAGGGTCATAGGTTCGAGCCCTATAGGCCCCATATCTTTTTATTGAGCCATAGTGGCGGAACTGGCAGACGCACAGGACTTAAAATCCTGCGGGGCTAATCCCCCGTACCGGTTCGATTCCGGTCTATGGCATATGTTAAAAAGTACCGATAATTCGGTACTTTTTTTGCTCTATATAAAGTTTTTGGGGTGATTTCCTGCTGGAAGTCGCCCCATTCTTGTGTCTGGGGACTTTTAGTCTTTGAACGCTTTTGGGATTTCCCGGCTTCCATTCAGATTACCGTAATAATCATAATTCATAAGGAAGTTCCATAAGCTTATGCTGTTCAAGGTATCAATAAACCACATACCAATACGAAATAAGATGGAAGATGTCCCTCCTCAATCCATTCCAGTCGCAGTTTCATGAGCCGCTCAATGGTCAGTCCCACATTTCCACCAAGTGATTCGATCGAATATCGTAGCTTGTAGGGATAGCGACAAGCTTGTCCGCTTGTTCGGGTACACCCACTGGAACAAAAGCTGCAGCTTCCGGCAGACAGGCTGATACTTCCGGGATACATCTTTTCTCTGTCAAAAAGCATTTCGCTGAGTTTCTGTTTTTCAAAGGAAATAGAGCTTTTGAGAATCTTATCTAACTCCTCCTGTGTATACGTATGCATGAGCATATCTTGGTCAAAAATAATTTTCACGGCAGTAAGCTGTAAAATCTGATATTTTTTCCAATAATCCATGACATCGAAAGAATAGGGCGGGCAGGACCATACATGGTTATAGTTGGGACATTGTCTGCATGCAGCGAGAAATGTTTCCACATCTACATAATTTTGCAGATACTCGTCTACGGATATAGAAGTTTCAAAGGTTTCGGTTGTATACATGACAGATCTCCTTGTTTTGGATATAGGTTGTTTTACTCATTATTAATATAACATCAGGTATTGTATGAGGACAAGGAAAATGACATGATTTTACGCTTAACATTGGAATGAGAAAGCGGAGATGTTATAATCAAAATAACGTAAGTTTGAAAATCAGAAGAAAGACAGGGATAGGAATTACAGGTTCGATTAAGGGAATCAGTAAGGAGGCATTATGGAGTACCAGCATGAATTGATTATTCCGGATGAGGGACTGCCATTTAAATTGTTTTTGTTTGAAGGGTCGGAAGGAAATTATGTAAGGGAGAAGCATTGGCACACTTCTATTGAGATTTTTGCGGTACAGGAAGGGACACTTTCTTTTTATCTTAACGACAGGGAATATCCTCTGAAAAAGGGAGAGCTAATGCTGATCAATTCTAATGAAATACACTCTATTCATGCACCCCAAAAGAATAAAACGGTGGTGCTTCAGATTCCATTAAAGCAGTTTGAAAGCTATTTTACAGCGCCTCATTTTATCCGTTTTTCCGGTTCTGGCGGAGATGAAAATCAGGCTCTGCATAAGCGGATTGGCAGACTTTATAAGATATATGCAGAGAGAGGGATCGGCTTTGAGTTTAAAGCCAGATCCGTGTATTATGAGATTTTATATATACTTGTCAACGATTATCTGGTGGCTGAAGCGGGAGAAAAGGAAATCCGGTATAACCGCAGTTTGGAAAAGCTTTCAAAAATAACCGGATATATGCGGGAACATTATACAGAGGATCTGAGATTGTCAGAAATTGCGGCTGCTTTTGGCTATTCAGAGGCATATCTTTCGCGATTGTTCCGGAAATGTGCAAAAGTCAATTTTAAGACATATTTGCAGGATATCCGCATGGCGTACGCATATCGCGACTTGCTGAATACAGGGAATACCATAAGCAGAGTTGCTCTTGATAATGGATTTTGCAGCAGCCGCTCTTTTTCCAGGGAATTTGAAAAACGTTATGGAATACTTCCAAGTGAGGTATTGGCAAAGCAAAAAGGTCAAAAAAATGCTATAGAATAGACAAGAAAACCGGCGAAAAAGCATTCAATAAACGGTATACTGACAGTATCTCAAAACAAAGGAGGAAGAAGGTTGAAGATTCAAAATGTAGCAGACATTTCTTTCCGAAAATATGGAAAGGTATTGGAGGGATTTGATTTTGGGGAGCTGTTAAGGGCTATGAAGCATACGCCGATTCCGAAAGATGTGATCTATCTTCCGACCGTGGAGGAATTGGAGATCCTGCCGATTGCCGGAGAGCTTCAAAACAGGGCATACGGGGGAATGCCCATTCAAGTAGGGTACTGTAATGGACATAACAAAAAGTTGAATGCAGTGGAGTATCATCGCGATTCTGAGGTGAATATTGCCGTGACAGATCTGATAATTCTCATTGGAAGTCAGCAGGATATCACACCGGAATTTACATACGATACGGCAAATATAGAAGCGTTTTTTGTTCCGGCAGGCACAGCCATTGAAATCTATGCAACGACGCTTCATTATGCTCCTTGTCAGGCTGCAGACGGCGGTTTTCAGAACGTGGTCGTACTTCCCAGAGGAACGAATACAGAGCTTCCATTTCAGCCTGCCGGAAGTGGAGAAGAGCGCTTGCTGACTGCACGGAACAAGTGGCTGATCGCACATAGCGAGGCTGGGATCGAGGGCGCCTTTGAAGGGCTTATAGGAGAAAACATTGCACTTTAAAAAATAGAAAAAGGAGATTGTATTATGAATAATATGCCAGAAGTAAAAGTAGGAATTGTTGCAGTGAGCAGGGATTGTTTTCCGGAAAGCTTGTCTGTAAACAGGAGGAAGGCCCTTGTTGAGGCGTACACAAAAAAATATGATGCCGCAGATATTTACGAATGCCCTGTCTGTATTGTTGAGAGCGAAATCCATATGGTGCAGGCTCTTGAGGATGTAAAAAAAGCGGGATGTAATGCTCTTGTCGTTTATTTGGGAAACTTTGGACCTGAGATTTCGGAGACTTTGCTTGCGAAACATTTTGAGGGTCCCAAGATGTTTATTGCAGCGGCAGAAGAATCGGGAGATAATTTGGTACAGGGCCGCGGCGATGCGTATTGTGGAATGCTGAACGCAAGTTATAACCTGAAGCTTCGCAATGTGCAGGCATATATTCCAGAATATCCGGTGGGAGATGCGGATGAATGTGCAGACATGATACATGAATTTTTGCCCATCGCAAGAGCAATCGAAGGTCTGAACAATCTGAAAATTATCAGCTTTGGACCGCGTCCTTTAAATTTCCTGGCTTGTAATGCGCCGATTAAGCAGCTTTACAATATAGGCGTGGAAATTGAAGAAAACTCAGAGCTTGACTTGTTTGAGGCTTTCAACAAGCATGCAGGGGATGAGAGGATTCCCGCTTTGGTAAAGGAGATGGAGGAAGAGCTTGGTGCAGGTAATAAAAAACCGGAAATTCTTTCTAAGCTGGCGCAGTATGAACTGACACTGAAAGACTGGGTAGAAGAGCACAGAGGATATCGTAAATATGTGACCATTGCAGGCAAATGCTGGCCTGCTTTTCAGACACAGTTTGGTTTTGTTCCCTGCTATGTGAATGGACGTCTGGCGGCACAGGGAATTCCGGTGTCCTGCGAGGTGGATATTTACGGAGCACTCAGTGAGTTCATTGGTACGGTTGTGAGCAAGGATGTTGTAACGCTTCTTGATATTAATAATACAGTGCCGAAGGATATGTATCACAGTGATATTAAAGGAAAATACAACTATACGCAGCAGGATACCTTTATGGGCTTTCACTGCGGAAATACGGCAGCTGGAAAACTGACCTCCTGCGAGATGAAATACCAGATGATCATGGCAAGAACACTTCCGGAGGAGGTAACGCAGGGAACTTTGGAGGGAGATATTGTTCCTGGCGATATTACGTTCTACCGCCTGCAGAGCACAGCAGACAACAAGCTGCGTGCTTATATTGCGCAGGGTGAAGTGCTTCCGGTTGCCACAAAATCTTTTGGCTCGGTTGGAATCTTTGCAATACCGGAAATGGGAAGATTTTACAGACATGTTCTCATTGAGGGCGGATATCCGCACCATGGAGCAGTTGCCTTCGGACATTATGGAAAAGCACTCTTTGAGGTATTCAAGTACATTGGTGTTCCGGTGGATGAAATTGGATATAATCAGCCTGCCGGCGTAAGATATCCTACAGAAAATCCGTGGAAGTAAATAAAAGATAAGCAGCGGCACATGTCGGCAAAGGTGTGGAAGTGCACATGTGCAGACATATGCCGCTTTTCAGGAGGAAAATATGTATTATATAGGAGTTGACCTGGGGACTTCGGCTGTGAAGCTGCTTCTTATGGAAGAATCTGGAAAAGTCTGCAATATTGTATCAAAAGAATATCCGCTGTATTTTCCGCAGCCGGGGTGGTCTGAGCAAAATCCAGAGGATTGGTTTGCAAAAAGTATGGAAGGAATCAAAGAGCTGACGGAAGGTGTAGACAAGTCAAAGGTGGTTGGAATTGGCGTTGGCGGTCAGATGCATGGACTGGTCACGCTGGATGGGGAAGATAAAGTGATTCGTCCGGCCATTCTCTGGAATGACGGCCGGACCGGCGAGGAAACAGACTATCTCAACCAGGTAATAGGAAAGGCTAGAATTTCTAAGCTTACAGCCAATATTGCTTTTGCGGGCTTTACAGCGCCCAAGCTTTTGTGGATGAAAAAGCATGAGCCGGATAATTTTCAGAAAACGGATAAAATCATGCTTCCCAAGGATTATTTAGTATATCGTTTGACAGGTTCTTTTGCCACGGATGTATCAGATGCTTCCGGTATGCTTCTTCTGGATGTAAAAAATCGCTGCTGGTCCAGGGAAATGCTGGAAATTTGCGGCATCCGGGAAGAGCAGCTTCCAACAGTTTATGAAAGCTGTGAGGTTGTTGGAACGTTGAAGCCGGAAATCGCACAGGAATTAGGCTTGTCGGTACAAGTGAAAGTGGTAGCCGGGGCCGGGGACAATGCGGCCGCTGCCGTTGGAACAGGAACCGTAGGCGACGGACAGTGTAATATTTCTCTTGGAACCTCAGGAACTGTTTTTATTTCCAGCAAAAATTTCGGAGTGGACGAGAACAATGCCCTGCATTTTTTCTGTCATGCAGATGGGAACTACCATTTGATGGGATGTATGCTCAGCGCAGCTTCCTGCAACAAGTGGTGGTCAGAAGAAATTCTTAAGACAAAAGATTTTGCAAAAGAGCAGGAAGCCATTCAGAAACTGGGAGAAAACAGAGTATTCTATCTGCCCTATCTGATGGGGGAGCGTTCTCCGCACAACAATCCGGATGCGAGGGCTGTATTTTTCGGCATGTCCATGGATACGACCAGGGCAGATATGACACAGGCAGTTTTGGAAGGCGTTGCTTTTGGACTTCGGGATTCGCTGGAGGTGGCAAGGAGCCTGGGAGTCAGAATCGAACGTACCAGGATTTGCGGAGGAGGCGCAAAGAGTGCTCTTTGGAAGAAAATCATCGCAAATGTTTTGAACCTGAAAGTGGATGTCCTGGAAAATGAAGAAGGGCCGGCTCTGGGGGGAGCTATGCTTGCAGCAGTTGGCTGCAGTGCTTATCCGGATGTGGAGACGATTGGCTCGAAGCTTGTCCATGTGGCCAATACTGTGGAGCCGGAAGATGAACTTGTAGAAAAGTACGAAGAAAAATATCAAAAATTCCGCAGCTTGTATCCTGCAATGAAAAAGTTGTATTGATTCTTTTTTGAAATGTATTGAAAATTATTTATGAGGGGGACCATCTCAAGGCTGTGAAGCCTGAAGGTCCCCCTCATATTTTTGAATTTTTAAAACAACTCTGATGTTTTAGAACAATCCGGTAATCTTTCCGGTCTCATCCACATCGATCTTCTCTGCTGCCGGTACCTTCGGCAGGCCGGGCATGGTCATGATCTCACCGGTCAGCGCTACGATAAAGCCTGCTCCTGCGGAGATCTTAAGGTTGCGTACAGTCACCTCGAAATCGGTAGGTGCACCAAGCTTTGTCTGGTCATCCGTCAAGCTGTACTGGGTCTTTGCCACGCAGATCGGGCAGTTTCCGAAGCCGAGGGCTTCCAGTTCTTTTGCCTGTTTCTGTGCGTTTGCAGTCAGCACGACACGTTTTCCTCCGTAGATCTTCTGGACAATGGCATTCAGCTTGTCCTCGATGCTTCCTTCCAGCTCGTAGGAGTAGGTGAAGTCGTTGGGCTCTTCCACAAGACGGATCACTTCTTCTGCCAGACGGATACCGCCCTCGCCGCCTTTGGCCCAAACCTCAGACAGGGCTACGTTTACACCAAGCTCGCGGCATTTTGCCTCCACCAGGTCAAGCTCTGCCTTGGTATCGGTCGGGAATGCGTTGATGGCAACCACACAGGGAAGCTTGTATACGTTCTTGATGTTGCTTACATGCTTCAGCAGGTTTGGAAGGCCTTTCTCCAGGGCCTCCAGGTTCTCGGTGTTCAGCTCTGCCTTGGGCACGCCGCCGTTGTATTTCAGGGCACGTACCGTGGCAACGATGACAACCGCATTGGGTTTCAGGCCTGCCATACGGCATTTGATATCCAGGAATTTCTCAGCGCCGAGGTCTGCTCCGAAACCGGCCTCGGTAATGGTGTAATCTGCAAGCTTCATTGCCATTTTGGTCGCGGTCACGGAGTTGCAGCCATGGGCGATGTTCGCAAATGGTCCGCCGTGTACGATCGCCGGAACATGTTCCAGGGTCTGCACAAGGTTGGGTTTCAGCGCATCCTTCAGAAGTGCGGTCATAGCGCCTTCTGCATGGAGGTCTCCTGCGGTTACCGGCTTCTGCTCGGAAACTTTTCCGTATGTATAACCGATGATGATACGGGAAAGTCTTTCTTTCAGATCCTTGATGTCACTTGCCAGACACAGAACTGCCAGGATCTCGGAAGCCACGGTGATATCGTAGCCGTCCTCACGGGGCATGCCGTTGGTCTTTCCGCCAAGTCCGTCCACTACGTTGCGCAGCTGACGGTCGTTCATGTCCACACAGCGTCTCCAGGTGATCTTTCTGGGGTCGATGTTCAGGGCATTTCCCTGGAAGATATGGTTGTCGATCATGGCTGCCAGCAGGTTGTTGGCTGCGCCGATGGCGTGGAAGTCACCGGTAAAGTGGAGGTTGATGTCCTCCATGGGGACAACCTGTGCATAGCCGCCGCCTGCAGCTCCGCCCTTTACGCCGAATACCGGTCCCAGGGAGGGCTCACGCAGTGCTACCATAACGTTTTTGCCGAGTTTTTGCATACCATCTGCCAGACCTACGGTTGTGGTCGTTTTTCCCTCGCCTGCCGGTGTGGGGTTGATCGCAGTCACAAGGATGAGCTTGCCGTCCTGCTTGTCTGTTTCTTTCAGCAGATTGTAGTCGATCTTTGCTTTGTACTTGCCGTACTGCTCCAGATATTTGTCGTCGATCCCCGCCTTTGCAGCGATCTCTGTGATCGGCTGCATGGTGCACTCCTGTGCGATCTCAATGTCGCTTTTGAATCCCATAATACGTTCTCCTTTCATTTGCATGGCTGCATGGCCATAGTCATCGTTGAGAATATTGTGTGTCCGTGTTTTGCAAAAAAGGACAGTATCTGATATGCTCAAATACTGCCCAGACGGTCGGCTTACACAAGTTCCTGACTGCCCTGTGGTACGCTCCACTTTTTCCGTCAGTAATCAAGAACTCCTCAATTGATAAAAAAATACTAACATGTTTTTGAAAGTTTGTCAAGATTTTGTCAACTTTCAAATGAAACCTGTTGATTTTATAAAAATTTAATGACTGCATCACTTGCTATCTGATAGAAGTATGGTAGACTGAAAGGGAGAAAAATTACAGGATTACACGGAGTGTTCCGTGCATAAAAAATATCAAAAGTGAAATGGAGGCATGGATGAACAGAGCGCAGTTTCTTGAAGTTTTGAGAAGTCAGCTTACCGGGAAGATGTATGCAGAACGGGTGGAAGCCCATTTGCGATATTATGAGGATTATATCCAGTCCCAGGTTCGAGGCGGCCGAAGCGAAGAGGAGGTTCTTGAAGAGCTTGGAGATCCGCGGCTGATTGCCAGGACATTGCTGGATACGGATACATCTTCTGGAGAAGAAATATACGAAGAAGTATACACCAGTTCAGATTCCGGACATAACGGAGCATACTCCGAACAGGAGGGAGGACGAGCCCGGCATAGACAATATCGCCTGGATTTGACCACCTGGTACGGGAAAGTGATAGTGATCGCAGTAGCCGCACTGGTTATTTTTCTGTTAGTAACGGTGTTGACTGCAGTTTTGCCCTTTCTCTTAATTTTCGCATTGTTGATGTTTTTGATTTCACGTTTCCGGAACCGGTAGGGAGATGCCTGCCGGATCCCGGGTTCTATTTTTTATCTTTTACTTCTGTGCAAAAATCTTATTAAAATCCCACAAAATTTACAAACAGTTTTCAGGTAAAATTTCCATAGCAAACAACTTGTATATATGTGCGTACAAGTTATATCATGAAATAAGGAGGAACAATTTATGGCAGAATCCGGAAAGTCAAAATATTATGTGTTAATGGAGCAGCTGAAGGAAAGAATCATTTCCGGCAGCATTAAACCAGGGGAAAAGCTGCCGTCGGAGAACGAGCTTTCCCGCCAGTATAATCTCAGCCGCCATACGGTGAGGAAAGCGTTGGCAATTCTGATCCAGGAGGGCTATGTGGAAGCCTTTCACGGAAAAGGGACTTTTTGTTCAGAAAAAGTCCGTCATACCAGAAAATCCCGGAATATTGCGGTAGTAACCACATATATTTCCGATTACATTTTTCCAAGATTGATACAGGGCATGGATCATGTGCTTTCGGAGGCAGGATACAGTATTATTCTGAAAAATACAGGAAACAGCCGTCAGAAAGAGGCAAAGTGTCTTGATGAGCTTTTGCAGAAAGATATTGACGGACTGATCATTGAACCGAGCAAGAGCCAGCTGTCCTGCCGTAATGAACACTTGTATAGAAATTTGGACAAATACGGAATTCCGTACATCTTTATACAGGGGATTTATGCGGAGATGAAAGATTGTCCTCATATTTTGATGGATGATGAAAAGGGAGGGTATCTGGTAACAAAGTATCTGCTTGAGCTGGGACACCGGAGAATTGTTGGAATCTTCAAGGCGGATGATGTTCAGGGGATCCAGAGGCATAATGGATATGTGCGGGCTTTGCAGGAGGCTGGAATTCTCTATAATCCTACGGATGTTATCTGGTTTCATACGGAAGACAGACGGCAGAAGCCGGCTGCGGCTGTGAATATCATGGCAAAGAGCCGGTCGTTGCCGGACGGAATTGTATGTTACAACGACCAGATCGCCGTTGTGGTACAGGAGACTCTGGAAAAAAGCGGCATTCGTGTTCCGGAGGATATTTCCATTACGGGCTATGACAATTCTCTGTACGCACAGCGGGGCAGCGGAATTACCACGATTGCTCATCCGCAGGAACGTCTTGGGGCCATGGCTGCACAACTGCTTCTGGAAAAGATAAACGGTGTATCGGAGGGGGAGAGCAGGGTGGAACGGCTGATTGAACCGGAGCTGATCATCCGAGGCTCCTGCATGAAGAAAGCGGATAAGTAACCGGTTTAGATTTTGGGAAAACAGCTGCAATGCAGCGTAAAACAATCTTATATAAAATATCAGGAGGATTTTAGCATGAAAACAGGAAGAAATTACAAGTTTTGGTTTTGCACAGGTTCACAGGATTTGTATGGAGAGGAATGTCTTCGCAAGGTTGCCGAGCACTCCCGCATTATTGTGGAGGAGCTGAACAAGTCCGGTATGCTTCCCTTTGAAGTTGTATGGAAACCGACCCTGATCACCAATGAAGTTATCCGGAAAACTTTTAATGAGGCCAATGCAGATGAAGACTGCGCAGGCGTAATTACGTGGATGCACACCTTTTCTCCGGCAAAATCCTGGATTCTGGGCTTAAAGGAATTTCGAAAACCTCTGTGCCATCTGCACACACAGTTTAACCAGGAAATTCCGTACGACACTATAGACATGGACTTTATGAATGAGAACCAGTCTGCTCATGGCGGAAGGGAATACGGCCATATTGTCAGCCGAATGGGAATTGAGCGTAAGGTGATCGTGGGACACTGGGCAGACAAGAAGGTACAGGAAAGACTTGCATCCTGGATGCGCACTGCCATCGGTATTATGGAAAGCAGCCATATCCGCGTGTGCAGAGTTGCAGACAACATGAGAAACGTAGCGGTAACGGAAGGAGACAAGGTAGAGGCACAGATTAAATTTGGCTGGGAGATCGATGCTTATCCGGTAAATGAGGTTGCGCAGTATGTACAGGATGTGAAAAAAGGAGATATTGAGGTTCTGGTCGAAGAGTATTATAATAAATATGATATTCTTCTTGAAGGACGCGACCCGGAGGAATTCCGGCGTCATGTGGCGGTACAGGCAGGGATTGAAATTGGCTTTGAGAAATTTCTGGAGGAAAAAAATTATCAGGCAGTGGTAACCCACTTCGGAGATTTGGGAAGCCTTCAGCAGCTTCCGGGACTTGCAATGCAGAGACTGATGGAAAAAGGCTATGGGTTCGGCGCAGAAGGGGACTGGAAAACAGCAGCCATGGTGCGTTTGATGAAAATTATGACTGCCGGAATCAAGGATGCAAAGGGAACTTCTTTTATGGAGGACTATACATATAATCTTGTTCCCGGAAAAGAAGGAATTCTTCAGTCACATATGCTTGAGGTCTGCCCGACGGTTGCGGATGGAAAAATCGGCATCAAGGTTTGTCCGTTATCTATGGGTGAAAGAGAAGACCCGGCAAGACTTGTATTTACATCCAAACAAGGCCCGGCTATCGCCACTTCCCTGGTTGATCTGGGAGACCGTTTCCGCCTGATCATCAACGATGTAGAATGTAAAAAAGTGGAGAAACCCATGCCGAAGCTTCCGGTGGGAACTGCATTCTGGACACCGCAGCCGGATTTGGCAACTGGCGCAGAAGCCTGGATTTTGGCCGGTGGTGCACATCATACCGCATTTTCTTATGACCTGACTGCAGAGCAGATGGGGGACTGGGCGGCAGCGATGGGCATTGAGGCGGTTTATATCGACAAGGATACCACCATTCGCAGCTTCAAGAATGAATTGAGATGGAATGAAGTTGCTTTCCGAAGATAAAGGAAAGACAGAATTGGGAGGAAAAATTATGGGTGTGAGCGAAGCGAAAGCATCAATTTTAAACAATCGGACAGCCCTGGGAATTGAGTTTGGATCAACAAGAATCAAAGCGGTGCTTGTCGATGAAACCAATGCCCCTGTTGCATCCGGAAGCCATGACTGGGAAAACCGTTATGAAAACGGGATCTGGACCTACAGTCTTGAGGACATCTGGGAGGGGCTTCAGGACTGTTATCAGAACCTGGCGAAGGACGTACAGAAAAAGTATGGCGTGGAGCTGGAAAGTGTAGGAGCCATAGGGATCAGCGCCATGATGCATGGGTATATGCCCTTTGACAGAGAGGGAAATTTACTTGTACCTTTCCGGACCTGGAGAAACAACATCACAGCACAGGCAAGCGATGCGCTTATGGAGCTGTTCCACTACAATATTCCACAGCGATGGAGCATTGCCCACCTTTATCAGGCAATCCTTAACGGGGAAGAGCATGTAAAGGACATCGACTACATTGCAACCCTGGAGGCTTACGTACACTGGAAGCTCACAGGTCAGAGAGTGCTTGGAATCGGCGATGCAGCAGGCATGTTCCCCATTGATACGGAAAAGAAGGACTATAACCAGTCCATGGTAGACAAGTTTGACGGTCTGGTGGCTCCGTACAGATTTTCCTGGAAACTGCGGGATATTATGCCGAAGGTGCTTGTTGCCGGACAGGATGCGGGATATCTGTCAGAAGAAGGTGCGAAGCTTTTGGATGTGAGCGGAAAACTGAAAGCAGGAATTCCCATGTGTCCGCCGGAGGGAGATGCAGGTACCGGCATGGTGGCCACCAACAGTGTGGCGAGACGTACCGGAAATGTCTCTGCGGGAACCTCTGTGTTTGCCATGATTGTTCTGGAACAGGAACTGTCAAAACCATACAAGGAAATTGACATGGTAACAACTCCGGCAGGCGACCTGGTAGCAATGGCTCATTCCAATAACTGTACCTCTGATCTGAACGCGTGGGTCAGTGTGTTCAAAGAGTTTGCAGAGGCTATGGGAATGGAAGCGGATATGGACAAGCTTTTTGGAACTCTGTACAATAAAGCCTTGGAAGGAGACGCAGACTGTGGCGGACTTTTATCCTACTGCTATTTTTCCGGCGAGCATATGACCGGCTTTGAAGAAGGACGGCCCTTGTTTGTACGTTCTCCGGAAAGCAAATTTACGCTGGCTAATTTTATGCGTACAAATTTGTATACTTGTCTGGGAGCAATGCGTGTGGGCTTGAACATTCTTATGGAACAGGAACATGTAAAAATCGACAGGCTTCTCGGGCATGGCGGCCTTTTTAAAACAGAAGGTGTAGGTCAGCAGATTCTTGCGGATGCAGTGAATGCTCCGGTATCCGTTATGTCCACGGCAGGAGAAGGAGGCGCCTGGGGAATTGCTCTGCTTGCGTCTTATCTTATCAACAAGAAGGAAGGCGAAGCGCTCTCCAGCTTCCTGGATGAAAAGGTATTTGCGGGAAATGAAGGAATTTCCAGAAACCCGGATCCGACAGGTGTGGAAGGCTTTAACAAGTTTATGGAGCGTTACATGAAAGGACTTGGCATTGAGAGAGCGGCTGTAGAGAGTGGAATCTGGTAAAGTCAATGAAAATGCCTCTGTTATAATAAAAATACAGAGATAAAGGAAACAGGTGCGTACAAGCGACGAATTTAGCTTGTATGCACCTGTTTTACTGCCTGGAAATAGGAAAGAAACAATCACGCTATCTCTGCAACATGCGCCACAGTGTGGAACGACTGATTTTAAGCCGTTCCACAGCTTTGGATTTGTTCATTCCTTCCTGTTCCAAAACAATTCGAACAATATCGTAGGTAATGTCATCCAAAGACTGATTCATATTTATCATTTCATAGCCGGGCAAGGTGCTGGAGGGGACTGCAGGAACCTCCTGTTTTAGCACCTGCTTTACAAGGTCGGAACTGATATAATAGTCAGGAGTGAGAACGATCAGCTGGCGAATCACTCTTTTAAACTGATCCAGGTTCTGTTTCCAGCTAAAGCTTTTGAGAAGTTCCATAGCATCAGGATCAAATCCTACAACTTGTTTGCCGAGTTCGATGTTTGCCTGGCTGATATACAGGGTGGCAATACTTGGCAGATCTTTAATGCGTTCGCGCAGAGGCGGGAGGCGAAGAACCAGACTGGAAAGCACATTTTTCAGATACTGGCAGCTTGGTTTGAACTCATCCTCCGGATTGTTCAACGCGAGGGAAAAGATAAAACGGTTTCGTTTGCAGAAGTCATTTTGTTTTAAGCTGGAAAGAAATTTTTCTGAGAGAGTGTCGTTCAGCGCCTGAAGATTTTTGATATAAATCGTTGTATGCAGGTCATTAAAAGGAGAATTTATATTTTCCATAAGGTAATTCCATTTTTTCTGATTGGTCTGTTGACAGTCAATGATAAAAAAGGGGCGTTTGGCATATTCGCTGTGCTCATATAAATAAGAAGCAGCTTTGTCTTTGCCTGTCCCGGTTTCGCCCAGAATCAAAACAGGAAAGGAGGTTGGCGCATACTGTTCAAGCATACGGCGGGTTTCACCGATAAAATTTGCACTGCCGTGAAAATCCGAAACAATACCGGCAGCAGCATTCTTTTTTTCGTAAAGAGAAACACCGAGCTCATCTACGAGAACAGGTGCATCTTGAATATACAGATAAATGTACACGTACGCTTGTCCTCTCAAGGTTACGTGCCGCGAATACAGGGAGAAAGCCAGACTTCCCATTCGTTCTTCCAGCCGGAAACGCGGGTCTGCCAGAAATGAGGAAAGATTATTTTCAACATAGGAAAAGAAGGTTTCGGTGACATTGCTGCGTTCCATGCTGCTGAAAATAAACTCTCCGTCCTGGGTGTATACAAAAAGAGACTCGCGGCTTTGTACAATTGCGGCTTTAAGCACCTGAATCTGTTCTTTATAGCTGTGAAAAAGCTGTGAAGAGCGGACGGCCTGTTCAATGGCACATTCTACACTTTCCCGACCCGAAGTGATCAGAATAAAATTCATGCCAAGTTCATAGGCAATGGAAGTTCCGACCATATCGCAGAGAATCATCTCATAACCCTTCTTGTGCAATTCTTTAATTTCAGATTCAGCGGTAATATTTTCACCCAGAGTGACGATATCAATATCATATTTCAGTAAGTGGCAGAGCATTTTTGCGCAGTCTGTGATGGCGGGATAACCGATGATGGCAAAACGCTGTGCATAATTTTCGGCCAGTTTAATGGTACGTAAAATATCATAAACTGAAATTTCCACTTCTACGACAGGCAAGCTGACGTTTGCGGCAAGCATTTTAGCAGTTCCGCCACGGGAAATGATAACGTCAAAATCGTCTAAATCATAAGATTTTGCAATATTTAGACCGTTCTCCAAATCACCGATATCAATGGTAAGTTCGATATCGTTTCTCTCTTTCGTGATTTCAGTCATTAATTCTTTTAATCCCTGATAAGGGGCAATTGCTAAAATTCGAGTTTTCATTTCTGTCACTCCTTATCTACACAAAAATTTTAAATTCTTATTTCTAATTGAATCATACCTTATTTTGAGCTTTTCGTAAATTATAGAATATGTTTCAAAATAAAACAATAAAGAAGTGCGGTGCAGGTTGGAAACGGAGCAAGTTCATGATACTATTGGACCATACAAAAAAGAAAAACAAAAGTGTTTAAAAATGAAACAATACAAGGAGGAAGATTATGAAGGCAAAAAAAGTGTTGGCAATGGTAATGGTTTCTGCACTGGCAGTTGGTATGGTGACAACGGTATCAGCGGCGGAGTATACAATCAAGCTCTGTACGGAGCAGACAGATGGAGATCCTATTGATGAGGGATGTGACAAATGGGCAGAACTGGTTGAAGAGGAGACGGAAGGGGCGGTAAAAATCGAGGTTTATCCCAGCAGCCAGCTTGGAGCAAAAGCAGATCTTATCGAAATGGCACTTGCAGGGCAGGGGGTTTGTACTATTGCAGACGGTTCTTATTTGATGGATTATGTACCGGATTTTGGTGTAGTTATGGGACCGTTTCTTTTTTCTGATTGGGATGCCATGTATAGTATAACAGAAAGTGATTGGTGGGCAGAGCAAAGCAAAAAGCTGGAAGATGAGGGGCTTGAGATCATTTCCACAAATTGGATTTATGGAGAACGCCAGCTTATGACGAAAGAGCCGGTAACATCACTGGAAGATATGAAAGGACTTAAGATTCGTGTGCCGAACAATGATGTTTCCGTACAGATGTTTGATTTATTGGGAAGTGCAGCCACGCCAATGGCGTTGTCAGAAGTTTATACTTCCTTGAGCCAGGGTGTTGTGGACGGTGTGGAAAATCCATTGACTACGCTTTACAATAATGCGTTTCAGGAAGTCTGTAAAAATGTAACTATGACGAACCATCAGATGACTTTCTCGAATTTTGTTGTTGGCAAGGATTTCTGGGATACCATTCCGGAGGAATATCAGGAAGCAATTATTTCCTGTGGTGAAGAAGCAGCAGAATACAACAATGAATTGTACAAAGCACAAAGCGAAGAAATCAGAACAGAGTTGGAGGCATCGGGTTGTACAGTCGTTGAACTGGAAGATGATGCTTATGAAGAGTTTAAAGAAGCTTGTCTGAAATTATATGAGGATTATGAAGCCAAAGGAACATGGACCGAGGGTCTGTATGATACCATTCAGGAAATTATCGGAGAATAAACAGAGCTGAATGAAAGCCGTCGCGAAATGTTAGGCAATAGAATGCATATTGCTGATGTTATTTGCGGCGGCTTGATTTTGGAGGGACAATATGAAAAAAATAAAAGAAGCAATTAGCAATTTGGACACTATTATTGCGGGGACAAGCTTATGTCTGATAGTGTTTATTACTCTATGCGGAGTTGTAATGCGAAAAGTTGTCAATCAGCCGATTGCATGGCTGGAAGAAATGCAGCTGTTGTTTTTTATTTATGCAATCTTTTTTGGCGGAAGTGTGGCTTTTCGCTATGGAAATCAAGTAAGCATTGACTTGGTTATGAACCGTCTGAAAGGAAACGGAAAAAAAGTTTTAGAATATTTTGATCTGGCGGTGACTTTGATTGTGCTTATCTATTATGCATGGGGTGGTTATCAGTTAATGATTTCTGTGACGAAGAAGGTTACACCTTATTTTAAGATTAATTATGCTTTTATTGATGTAGCGGCTCCTATTGGACTACTTTTAATGGCGATACAGTATTCGCTGTATATTTATAAGAAATATCAAAGACTGGGTAAACTGGGGGAAGACACAAAACAGCTGAAAGGAGGAGATGAGCTATGAATCCTGTTTTGATTGCAGCAATTTTAATGCTTGTTCTGCTGTTTTTAAACGTTCCGGTATTTGCCTCAATTCTTGGAGCGTGTATTGCTTATTTTGTTATGAATCCGTCAGCTGGTCTGGACGGGATGCTGGCTATGCAGCGTGTTATCAGTGGTATGCAGTCTGTTCCTATGCTGGCAATTCCCTTTTTTGTGGCGGCTGGAGCATTGATGAATTATTGTGGAATTACAGAGCGATTGCTGAAATTCTGTAAGGTTTTGACCGGACATATGTTTGGGGGGCTGGGACAGGTAAATATCGCGTTGAGTACATTGATGGGGGGAATGTCTGGCTCTTCGTTGGCTGATGCTGCTATGGAAGCAAAGCTTCTTGTTCCGGACATGGTTAAGGCAGGATACCCGAATGGATATGCATCTGCGATTACGGCATTTTCCTCTATGATTACACCGCTGATTCCACCTGGAATAGCGGCTATTATTTACGGGAGTGTAACTGGCACGTCTATTGGAAAATTGTTTGTAGCCGGCATTGTACCAGCGATTATCCTTTGCGCAGCAATGATGATTATTGTATCCAAATATTCTAAGAAACGTGGAATTCCAAGGCTGCGTGAGAAACATGCCTCTGGAAAAGAGCTTTGGGATGCTTTTGTACCAGCAGTCCTTCCCCTGTGTCTTCCAATTATTATTATTGGAAGTATCCGATTGGGGATTTGTACGCCTACAGAGGCAGGTGCAGTAGCAATTGCTTATGCAGTGATTCTTGGAATTGCCTACAAAGAAATCCGTTTGGATAATGTGCTGACTTGTATTCGTGAAACTGTTTGTTCTACTGCTTCTATCATGCTGATCGTTGGTGCGGCTTCCTGTTTTTCCTGGATCCTTACATGGGAAAATGTGCCTCAGACGATGACAAATGTTCTGATAGGGCTCTGCGGGAATAAATATGTATTTTTATTTGCTGTGAATATATTCTTACTGATTGTTGGAATGTTTATTGAAGCGACAGCAGCACAAATTGTACTTGCGCCTATGCTTGTTCCAGTTGCAGTTGCCTTCGGAATTGACCCGGTACATTTTGGCATGGTTTTCATTTTTAATATGGCGATTGGATCTTTGACACCTCCTATGGGAAATTTGATGTTTGTAACCTGTGGAGTAACAAAATGTCCAACAGAAGACTTTTTGAAGGACAGTGTTGTTTTTTACATACTGATTTTTGTGATGCTGATGGTGATGTCTTATATTCCATTTATTTCTACATGGCTTCCGAATTTACTGTATGGAGTGTGATAAAAAATGAAAATAATTCGTACGATTCTTGGAGATATACCAGCGGAACAAATTGGGAATACAGATGCCCATGACCATTTGATTCGCAGCGGGGGTCCGGAAGTCAAAACTGACACGGCATTTTTGATGGATGATGTGAATGCTGCTAAAAAAGAATTTGAACGGTATCTTGCTGCAGGCGGTAAAACCATGGTTTGTATGGATCCTATCGGATGTGGTAGAAATGTTTCCAAAATGCTTGAAGTGGCAGAGTGTTTCCGGGGCAAGGGAAATCTTTTGATGACAACAGGATTTCAAAAGGGGAGTAATTATTGTTCCAATACATCATTTCTGGCAACTGTGGATACAAAGAAAATCGCAGAATTTATGATTGCAGAAGTGGTAGAGGGGATGGATTTACATAGCTATAACGGGCCATATGTGGAACGTACAAGTGCAAAAGCCGGATTGGTTAAGGCTGGGACAAGTTATCGCATTATTACAAAACTGGAACAGAAAGCACTGGCTGTGGCGGCAATTACTCAAAAAGAAACAGGATGCGCCATTTCCATGCATACAGATTATGGAACTATGGGACTTGAAATTCTGGATGAGATTGAGAGAAACGGTGGAAATTTAGAAAAGACAGTGCTTTGTCATATGCAGAGAAATCCGGACCGCCATTATTATGCGTCTGTTCTGGATAGAGGAGCAGTTATTTGTTTTGACGAGCCAAATAAACCTGCCTATCGTCCAGATATAGAAATTGCAGAAAATATCTACTGGCTTTTAGAACATGGTTATGAAGACCAAATTGTGTTAGGAATGGATGCAGGAAGAAGAGAGGGTCTGGCTGCGTATCAGGAACAATTGGGAAAGGCAAATGGACTGGAATATCTTCTGACAAGATTTGTACCACTTCTTCAAAAGCTGGGAGTTTCAAACAGACAGCTTCAGAAGCTGCTGTCAGAGAATCCGGCTCGTGTATTTTCTATAGAAGTTTAAACAAGGAGTGACTTATTATGGCATATCAGATAAAGCTTCCATCCTGTGCCTATGGCGGAGAAGGAAGCATGAGACAGATTACGGAGATTATACAAAAGGAGAATACAAAGAGGATTGCAATATTTACGGACGAGGGTCTTAAGGAAGCCGGGCTTGTTTCCCTCCTTACAGATGAACTTGACTGTACAAGTGTGCGGTATCGCATCTTTTCAGAGTGCAAACCGGAGCCGACATATGGACAAGTGGAAGATGTAATAGAAAAGGCCAGGGAGTTCGACTGTGACTTGATCGTGGGAATCGGAGGAGGCTCTGTCATGGACGCGGCGAAACTTGCCAGTGTTTTGAAGGGGGCATCCTATACACTTCAAGATTTAATGGAAAATCCTGCGCAGGCGCAGAAAATGGTAAAGACGGTGATGATTCCTTCCACATGCGGAACCGGTGCAGAGGCTACCTGCAATGCCATTGTGGCAATTCCGGAGGAGAACTCCAAAAAAGGGATTGTAAACGACAATATGATTCCGGATTACGTGATTCTTGAGCCGCGGATGATTGCAGGGCTTCCCAAAAACATTGTGGCAGCCACTGGCGTGGATGCGCTGGCCCACGCGGTGGAGTGCTACACCTCAAAAAAAGCAACGCCCTTCAGCGATGGCTATGCATTGATGGCTGCAAAGCTGATTTTCGGAAATATCCGCGAGGCATATGAACATCCGGACAACATGGAGGCAAAAAACAATATGATGCTTGGTGCCTATTACGGCGGTATAGCAATTACCGGAAGTGGAACTACGGCAGTGCACGCGCTTTCTTATCCGCTGGGAGGAAAGTATCACATTGCGCACGGCGTCTCAAACGCGATCCTGTTTTCACATGTAATGGAATTTAACATGGATGCATGTGAAAATCGGCTGGCACAGATCTGCGATGTCATTCATCCGGCTTACGTAAAAAAAACAACAGGAGAAAAAGCGCAATATGTGATTGCGCAGATTTCCGATATTGTAAAAGTGACGAATATTCCCACGGATCTGGCTGGATATGGAGTCACTGTGGACGATGTAGAATTTCTGGTTGCAGCGGGAAGCCGGCAGCAGAGACTTCTTGTCAACAATCCGAAGGAATTGAGTCTTGAGGATATCCGGACATTGTATCTTAAGGTTATAAAATAATGCTGTCGTGTCGGCAGGCGAGGAGGAAAAGATGAAACCTGTTCTTGGAATTACCATGGGAGATCCGTGCGGAAACGGACCGGAAATTTCAGTGAAAGCATTGATGAAGCCGGAAATATATGAAAAATGCAGGCCGCTGGTCATTGGGGACGCAAAATGTATAGAAGCTGCGATCGCTGTGGTGGAAGGTGCGAAAGGTATGAAAGTGCATTCCATACATGAGGTGAAAGATGCACAGTTTATCTGCGGCACAATAGATGTTTTGGATCTGGATATTGTGGATTTGGATAAACGCCTGTACCGGAAAGACAAGAGGCAGCTGGCAGAAACCATGGGCCGTGAGAAAGTGGAGGCAATATACGAAGAAAGTCAGAGAATGTGCGGAGAAGCTGCTTTTCAGTATGTGAAGAAAGTCATTGAGCTGGCAATGAACGGAGAGGTGGACGCAACGGTTACCAATGCGTTGAACAAGGATCACATAAACATGGCAGGTCATCATTACTCCGGTCATACGGAAATATATGCAGACTATACAAACACGGAAAAATATACCATGATGCTGGCTCACGACGAGCTTCGTGTGGTACATGTAAGCACACATGTTTCTCTTAGGGATGCCTGCAACAGTTGTAAAAAAGAACGGGTATTGGATGTAATTCGTATTGCGGATAAGGGATGTAAGGCGTTGGGTATCAAAAACCCGAAAATTGGCGTGGCAGGTCTGAATCCTCATTGTGGAGAGAAGGGGATGTTTGGCCGGGAGGAGATCGAAGAAATTCAGCCCGCCATTGACGCTGCTCTGGCAGAGGGAATCAACATCCCGGAAAAAGCGCCGACACCGCCGGATACGGTTTTTTCCAAAGCACTTGGCGGATGGTATGATATTGTAGTTGTGATGTACCACGATCAGGGACATATTCCCCTGAAGCTGAAGGGGTTTGTGTATAACAAAGAGCTGAAAAAATGGGATGCAGTAGCCGGTGTGAACATTACACTTGGATTGCCGATCATCCGCGCATCTGTAGACCATGGAACCGGCGAAGGACATGCGGGAGATGGAAGTGCAAACGAGCTGAGCCTTGTAAATGCCATAGACTATGCTGTTCGTATGGCTGTTGCAAAAACAGAATAAGAATCCTGTATGGGAGATAAGAAAGAGGGAAATAGAATGAGCAGATGTGAAAGAATTAAAGGGATCATACCACCGATCATAACTCCAATGAATGCCGATGAAAGCTTTAATGAGGCGGAATTTCGCCGACAAATAGACAGACAGCTTGACGGCGGTGTGCACGGTATTTTCTGTTATGGGACCAATGGAGAATGCTATGCATTGACGATGGAAGAGAAAGAGACGATTTTAAAAGCGGCTGTTGAACAAGTGCAGGGACGTGTTCCTGTCTATGCGGGAACGGGGTGCATTACCACGAAAGAAACTGTTGAAATGAGCAAACGGGCGGAAGCTCTTGGCGCAGATGTACTCTCTGTAATTACTCCGTATTTTGCGGCTGTTTCCCAGGAAGAGTTGTATGAGCATTATGCGGCAGTAGCAGAGGCTGTGGATATTCCGATTGTGCTCTACAATATTCCTGCAAGGACCGGCTGCTCTATTGCGCCTGAGACGGTGGCAAGACTGGCAGAAATTGACAACATTGTAGGAGCCAAGGACTCGTCTGGGAATTGGGACAACCTGAAAGCGTATATTGAGCTGACAGAAAATAAGGATTTTGCGGTTCTGTCCGGAAATGATTCACTGATTCTGAAAGCTCTGCAGGCGGGAGGTGCAGGAGGAATTGCGGGCTGCGCAAATGTATATCCCCATAATATGGTGGCGATTTATGAACGGTTTAAAGCCGGAGACATGGATGGCGCGCAGGAAGCGCAGGATGCTATCGCGTCTTTCCGGGCATGTTTTAAATACGGAAATCCCAACACGATTGTGAAAACGGCGGTAGAACTTTTGGGATATCCGGTGGGTGGCTGCAGAAAGCCTTTCTACAGTGTATCTGCACAAGGCATTGCGGCGTTAAAAGAAGTTCTGGAAGAGAACAAAAAGAATGGGATGAGCTAAAGCATGAAATTATTGATGATTGCTGATGATTTTACAGGGGCATTGGATGCGGGCGTGCAATTTGCCAAGAAAGGATTTTCTACCAAAGTTCTGGTTTATGAAAAAGAAGACTTTGGGAAAATTGAAAATGCGGATGTACTTGTTGTGGATACGGAGACACGGCACAAGACGGCGCAGGAAGCATATCGGATCGTACATCAAATCGTAAAGGTTTCCGTAGAGTATGGAGTCAGATATTTGTTTAAAAAGACAGATTCCGCCCTCCGCGGAAACATCGGCTCAGAGCTGACGGCTGTGCTGGATGCGTCAAATGGAAGTATGCTGCATTTTTTGCCTGCATTTCCTCAGATGAAGCGAATTACTGTGAATGGAATACATTACATAGACGGGCTGCCGGTAAAGGAGAGCGTATTTGGAGCGGATCCCTTTGAGCCGGTAATAACTTCGGATGTGGAGGAACTGATTCATCAGCAGTGTGATACTTGTGTGCAGCTTGTACACAAGGGAGAGCTTCCTTTACCGGGAAAAGAGAAAACGATTGCAGTTTATGATTGTTCTGCGGACGAGGAAATGAAAAGTATTGCGGAGCATTTAAAGGAAAAAGGAGAACTTTCTCTTATTGCCGGATGTGCGGGACTGGCTCAGATTATACCAGAACTTCTGGGGTGGAAAAAAACAAGTCGCAATGTGCCTGGGCTTCCGGAAAAATTCCTTGTTGTCTGCGGAAGCTTGAATCCCATCACCGCAAAGCAGCTGGATTATGCGGAAAAAAACGGATTTGCGAGGATTCGTCTATCCCCGGAACAGAAACTGGAACCAGACTATTTTCAGAAGGAAGCCGGAAAAATATGGCTAAACAAGTTGTGGGATGTATGCAGCAGAAATGACCGGATAATTATTGATACGAATGATTTTTTGCAGGACAATGCCACAGAAAAATATGCGGTGGAAAAAGGGATTTCCCGGGAAAAGATGCGGACGCAAATTCCAATGGCACTTGGAACAATTGTAGAGAACATGATTTGCAGAGGACTTTGCAGTTCTATGCTGATGACGGGGGGAGATACTCTGCTGGGGTGTATACACCGTATGGATAATGCGAGACTGACTCCCGTATGTGAATTTGCCAAGGGGATTGTGCTGTCGGAACTTGTTTCCGGTGAAGGAAAGACACATGTATTTACAAAGTCCGGCGGCTTTGGTGAAGAAACTTTGCTGACAGATATGGCGAAGCTCATTTGCTGCAGGGAATCAGCATGACTTAGGAGGAATGACATGAAATACGTAATGACAGAAGCACTGGTACCGGAGGGGATGAAACTTCTTCCGACGGAAGCCAGGGTCTATGTGGCACATAATGCAGAACCGGTGAATTATAAGGAAGAAATGAAAGAAGCGGACGTGTTGATTGTTCGTGCAGCTCCCGCAGGAGCGGTAAGCCGTGAGGTCATGGAAAACGCGCCGAAGCTGAAAGTGATTGGAAGAACCGGGGTGGGATATGATAGCGTGGATGTAAAGGCTGCTACAGAGCTGGGCATTCCGGTTGTGATCACGCCTGGGGCCAACAACCGTGCGGTTGCCGAGCATGCACTCGCAATGATGCTGGCACTTTCAAAAAACCTGGTAGAGGCACAGCTGGAGACAGCAGCAGGAAATTGGGGCATCCGTGATGCGAAAAAGCAGTTTGAGCTTTATGGAAAAAAAGCAGGGATTATCGGCCTTGGCCGTATTGGGAAGGACACGGCGGCGCTTTGCCAGGGGATTGGCATGAACGTGGCAGGATATGACCCTTTCCTTACAAGAGAACAAGTGGAGTCAATAGGGTACGAGTATTTTGAAAATTATGAGGAACTTCTGGAACAGTGTGATGTGGTCTCGGTTCATGTACCCCTCACATCGCAGACAAAAAACATGATTGCAAAAGCGCAGTTTGCAAAAATGAAAAAGACAGCGATTGTTATCAATTGTTCACGCGGCGGAATCATCAATGAAGCGGATCTGATTGAGGCATTGAATAGCGGAGAAATCGCAGGAGCAGGGCTCGACGTATTCGTTGGAGAAGAGCTTCATCCGGGAAATCCTCTGCTGACAGCTGAAAATCTGATCTTCAGTCCTCACAGTGCGGCACAGACCAGGGAGGCGGTTATGAATATGGCGTCAATGTGTGTGAATGGATGCAAGGCGGTATGTGACGGAAAGAAGTGGAAATTTGTGGCAGATGAGAAGGTTTATGAGCATGAAAGATGGAAGGATGCCGATTGGGCATAGAAGAATAAAGAATAAAAGATGAAAAGCAGGTGCATGCAAGCTAAATTTGTTGCTTGTATGCACCTGTTTTACTGCTTCGTGGATATAGAGCTGGAGATAACGATAAATCAGATTTTTGTGGACCATTCCTGGCAGTTCCACACCTGTGTTACCACATCCTGATAGAATTCGGGTTCGTGGCAAATAAGAAGGATACTGCCCTTATATTCCCGGAGAGCCCGTTTCAATTCTTCCTTGGCTTCCACATCCAGGTGGTTGGTAAGCTCATCAAGAAGGAGGATGTTGGACGGACGGTTAATGATCTTGCAAAGGCGGACTTTTGCCTGCTCTCCGCCGCTTAAAACCTGGATCTGGCTTTCAATATGCTTGGTGGTCAAGCCGCATTTTGCCAGGGCAGCCCGCACCTCGTACTGGGTGTAGGCGGGAAATTCTTTCCAGATTTCTTCGATACAGGTAGTGCGGTTGCCGGGAGCGGTTTCCTGCTCAAAATAGCCGATTTCCTGATAGTCTCCACGCGTTACCTTGCCTGAAAAAGGTGGGATCAGGCCAAGGATGCTTTTGAGAAGCGTAGTTTTTCCAATGCCGTTGGCGCCGGTCAGGGCGATGCGCTCACCTCGTTCCATGCGCAGGTTCAAAGGCTTTGTCAGAGGTTCATCATAACCGATCACCAAATCGTCTGTCTCGAAAATAACTTTTCCGGAGGTGCGGGCAGTAAGGAAATGAAACTCTGGCTTTGGCTTTTCTTTTGCCAGCTCAATCACATCCATTTTGTCCAGCTTTTTTTGACGAGCCATGGCCATGTTTCTTGTTGCGACACGCGCTTTGTTTCTGGCAACAAAATCCTTCAGATCTTTGATTTCCTGCTGCTGGCGGTTGTATGCAGCTTCCATCTGCGCCTTTTTCATTGCGTAAACTTCCTGGAACTTATCATAATCCCCTGGATAACGGTCAAGACACTTGTTTTCCATGTGATAAATGAGGTTCACGACACTGTTCAGGAAGGGAATATCGTGTGAAATGAGAATAAAAGCATTTTCATATTCATTCAAATAACGTTTCAGCCATTCGATGTGCTGCTCGTCCAGATAGTTTGTTGGCTCGTCCAACAAGAGGATGTCTGGTTTTTCCAGAAGGAGCTTGGCCATGAGTACTTTTGTTCTCTGACCACCGGACAGCTCTGTGACATCGCGGTCCAGGCCGATTTCCGTAAGCCCAAGAGCACGGCCGATTTCTTCTGCTTTTGTGTCGATCATGTAAAAGTCGTGCTGCTCCAGCAGCTCCTGATAAGTGCCGGTTTCCGAAAGAAGGCGTTCCATCTCCGTTTCATCTGCGTCCGCCATCTGATCAAACATCCTGTTCATTTCTGCCTCAATTTCAAACAGAAACTCAAAGGCTGATTTTAATACGTCTCGGATCGTCATGCCTTTTTCCAGGACTGCATGCTGGTCAAGATATCCTACGCGGACATTTTTTGCCCATTCTACAGTACCTTCATCCGGCATGAGCTTTCCGGTAATGATATTCATGAAAGTGGATTTTCCCTCGCCGTTGGCGCCGATGAGACCAATATGCTCACCTTTTAAAAGGCGGAAGGATACATCTTCAAAAATTGCACGGTCGCCGAAGCCGTGGCTTAAGTTCTGTACATTTAAGATCATAAAAATTCCCCGTTAGCTGTATTTGCAGACATGTCTGCTTGTCTATCTTAATATAGGAGACGGTTTTTCGCAACTGAATGTATGAAATATTTCTTCACAAATAAAATATTGTGGGCTATAATAGAAAAGAAAAGCACATGTGCAAAAATCCGGTACAGTCCGGATCAGGTACGAGGGCGATGTGATTTTGGGGGAGGTACCTATGAAAAATACAGTAACCATATGCTTTGCCAACAACAAAGGCGGAAGCGGCAAATCAACCACCTGTTCCAACGTAGGAGCGGCTATGGCGCAGACGGGCAAAAAGGTTCTGATGATAGACGGAGATATGCAGTTAAACCTTTCTCTTTCGTTTTTTCCGGAAGAAGAGGTTCTGGCTATGGCGGCAGGAGAGAAAAATCTCTATTATGCGGTAGGAAAACAGCAGGATCTGACAGATTACATTGTACATACAGCGTATGAGAATCTGGACATGATACCGTCGTCCACACTGATGAGTTCCATAGAATATGAGCTGTTCACAAAATGGCAGAGGGAGTTTATTCTGAAAAAATGTCTTCAGAATATCAAAGCTTCCGGCAGATATGATTATATTTTGATTGATGCGCCGCCTACGTTGGGCGGATGGGTCATGAATATCCTGTGCGCATCCGATAAGGTGCTTGTGCCGGTGGAAGCCAGCCCCTGGGGGATGTTCGGACTTGCGAACATGTTTGATTTTCTCAATGAGGTTAAGGAGATCGCGCCGGATTTGGAAGTGCTGGGTATTGTGATCACAAAAGCAGACACCAGGAAAAATTATTTTAAGCAGACGTTGGAGACACTTCGGGAAATGGATGGAATCCGGCTTCTGGATTCCTTTATTCGGGTTGACAGCGCGATTGAGTGGGCGCAGGACAGCAGCGCGCCTGTAGTGGAATTTAAGAAAAGCAGCAGAAGTGCAAAAGAGTATCAGGCATTGGCAGAGGAGGTTATGCGATATGGCAGTAGGTAAGGCGAGTATTCAGCGGGCGGTAAATGCAGGTACAACCGGGAAAACCGCGGGAACAAAAAAAACAGCCGCTAAGGCAGCGCCGACAAAGACGGCTGCAGTGAAAAAAACAACTGCAAAAGCTGCAGCGGCTAAGAGCACGGTAGTCAGTGAGACGGTTCTCACCCCCATGAATTCTGAGGAGATCCAGGTAAAATTCATGAAGGCGACAACCGTACAACCAAAGCCAGGAGCTCCGGTGAGGATCACAGAGGAGCTGCCAACGCATCTGCTGTAAAGATAATACGCTATTTCTGTTCGTAGGGCGGGTCTGCCGGATAGCCTCCTTTGGCTTTCTGCATGGCCCGCTGTACTGCGTCTTTCGAAGTTTTCCAGTCCGCATCCCGGTAGCGATAATCAAATTTTTTCTGAAACCATTCTATGTCTTCGATGATTCGCTGGAGATTTTCCTTCATCAACGGAAATAAAATTTCCCGTAATTTTTCCTGATTTTTTTTACCAAGATAACGTTCTGAGGCAGCAAGAAGATCGCCGAAGTGAGGCAGACAGAAACCCTTGCCGTTTTGCAGAAGTGTCATGAATTCATTTTCGCCGTTTTGAAAAAGGTCAAAAAATGTAGCCAGATAGCGTTCATAAGCCGTTTCTATCTGCTCACAGATGTAACAGCTTTGATTTTGCGCAACAATCCAGGAGCTGATGTTGTTTGCTTGTATGCTTGTATCCGAAGTCTTTTTGATACGCTTGAATAAGGAAGGTTTGTTTCCGGCGCTGTAGTTGTCTATATGACGTTCAAGCTCTGCAAACAGATGCTTGAAATGTGTCTGCAGGATCAGAGAAGTTCCCAGGCGGTTGCCGTAGGCGAACATCTGGCGGTAATGTTCCCGGCAAAAGCCGGCTTTGTCCGTTTGCGCGCGGATGTCGTCTTCCATATAGGAGGCGCCGGAGCCGAGCGTGAAATCCATGGCGTGTTGTTCCAGTGCGCGGCGGGCATAGCAGAGAGGACATTCGTCCTGCGCGCGGAGCGCGTCCATAAGAGGGATGGTATAGAGTTTTTCTTTCATAGAGGATCTCCGTTCATATCGTAGGTATTTGTTGTGTTTTTTTCTGTGTATTCTGCGTATGTTGGCTTTGTATAAAATCAGGAGTCAGGTTCATTCATGATACAGGATAAGGGAAAATGTGTGTCAGAATCGTCAGCCCGGCAAATCATCCCGGCTGCATCGACACTTCTTTCTTCTGTATAGTGTATTATAAATCATTTGGGAAGCAGGTTCCATAAAAATATCAGGGGACTTGCTGGGAGAGGGGAAATACAGGAATAAAAAATAAAATAAGGTGAAAGCCCCGGTAGGGGAGCTACCGGGGCTTTCGAGGGGAGTATAAATAATTAAATAAGGGGTTATGTAAAAAAAATTTTTGAAGGGTAAATTCTTTTTACAAATATGATTATAACATAAAATGGAAAAAAATCAATAAGATTTTCACGAATATTATGAGGGGTTTTCGGGATAATAACCAATGTAATTAAATTTTATTGCATTAGGAGGAACTTCAAATGGCAAAAAATTATGAAACAGACAGCAGAAACGCAGAAAACAAGAACGAGATGAATTCTCAGAATTCTAAAAACAAAGCGTCCAACAACAGCTCCAATAAGAATATGAATTCTTATGAGAGCAACAAGAACAGCAGCAAAAACGGACAGTACTAAGAGACTGTTCTGCCAATGACTTTGGCATAATTTATGCTGGATAAAAAGGGAGTGCAAGGCGAAAAGAAATTTTCGTCAGGCATTCCCTTTTTTCGAGAAAGTGAAAAGGGAAACATTGTCTGCCTGGTTACATATGATAAATAAAAAAGGAGCTTTTGCATGTTTCCCGTGGAGACCATATCAGCCAAAATGCTGGACTATTATGTCGGGCGTTTTGATACTGTGATCATAGATTTGCGAAACGAGAAGGAATATGCGGCCGGGCATGTACGGACAGCATACAACATACCTTATGAAGTCTTTGCGGAGGAGCCTGGGATGCTGGAAAAAAAACTGCCTGCAACAACAGACAAGATACTTGTATTCTATTGTGAAAGAGGAGGCGCCAGTCTCCGGGCGGCACGGATGGCGGCTGCCAGGGGATTTCGAACCAAAAGTGTGATTGGCGGTTTTATGGCTTATCGGGGAAGAAATCTTGTAATTTCCGGAAAGGCATGATAATGTAAAGAAAGAAAACATTCTGTATGAGATACGAAAAGGAGAAAACTTTATGAAATATATGTTTGCATCCGATATTCACGGCTCTGCTTACTATTGCCGGAAGATGCTGGAAGCATACAGGGAGGAAAAGGCAGAGCGCCTGGTCCTGCTGGGCGATCTGCTTTATCACGGGCCAAGAAATAATCTGCCGAAGGAGTATGCGCCCAAGGAAGTGATTGCCATGCTCAATGGCATGAAAAATGAAATTTATGCAGTGCGCGGGAACTGCGAGGCAGAGGTTGACCAGATGGTGCTGGAGTTTCCGGTGATGGCAGATTACTGCATTCTGGCCCTGGGGGATCGTACGTTTTATGCAACCCACGGACATGTATATAATACGGACAACCTTCCGCCCATGCGGGAAGGTGACATTTTGATCCATGGCCATACACATGTTCTGAAGGCAGAGCATATGAACGGCTATATATGGCTGAATCCCGGTTCGGTGTCGCTTCCCAAAGAGGGAAATCCTCATACCTATGGTGTGCTGGAAGATCACTTGTTTGCGGTTAAGGATTTTGAGGGGAATGTGGTAAAAAGCATACAACTTTAGAGAGGATAACAACGCGATGGAACGTTTGGAATTGATTGCCCCCTGCCATTTTGGATTAGAGGCGGTGCTGAAAAGAGAAATACAGGATCTTGGTTATGAAATTACGCGGGTGGAAGACGGAAAAGTCACCTTTGCGGCAGATGCCAGAGGAATTGCAGATGCGAACATGTTTCTTCGGACGACAGAGAGAATTCTTTTGAAGGTGGCAGAGGTAAAGGCTGTGACCTTTGATGAGCTTTTTGAGAAGACAAAAGCGCTGCCCTGGGAAAATTATATTCCAAAGGACGGGAAGTTCTGGGTGGCAAAGGCCAACTCTGTGAAAAGCAAGCTTTTCAGTCCTTCGGATATACAGTCTATTATGAAAAAGGCCATTGTGGAGCGCTTAAAAGAAGTATACGGAATTTCCTGGTTCCCGGAAGACGGGCCAAGCTTTCCCATACGCGTGGCATTTATGAAGGATGTTGCGACAATTGGTATTGACACATCCGGAGTATCTCTGCATAAGAGGGGGTATCGGCAAATGGTTGTGAAGGCGCCGATCACCGAGACACTGGCATCTGCGCTCATTATGCTGACACCCTGGAATAAGAGCCGTATTTTGGTTGATCCCTTCTGCGGAAGCGGAACTTTTCCGATAGAGGCTGCCATGATAGCGGCGGATATTGCGCCGGGGATGAACCGCTCATTTCTGGCAGAGGAATGGAAGCATCTTGTTCCGCGCAGATATTGGTATGATGCGCTGGAGGAGGCGAGAGAGCGAGTGGACTTGTCTGTTGATACGGACATCCAGGGATATGATATCGATGCAGAAGCGTTGAAAGCGGCAAGAGCGAATGCAAAAATGGCCGGTGTGGATAAGCTCATTCATTTTCAGCAGCGTCCGGTCAAGGAGCTGCGTCATCCAAAGCCCTATGGCTTTATTATCACGAATCCGCCTTATGGGGAACGTTTGGAGGAAAAGGCTGCGCTTCCGCAGCTGTACCGGGAAATAGGAGAAAGTTTTGCACAACTGGACAAGTGGTCCATGTATTTGATCACCTCCTACGATAAGGCAGAAAATGATATTGGACGGAAAGCGGATAAAAATCGAAAAATATATAATGGGATGCTGAAAACCTATTACTATCAGTTTTTAGGACCGCGTCCGCCGAAAAAAACGCGTCAGGAACAATAAGGAGAATTAACAGATGAAAAGAATCATATTTGCGACAGGCAATGAGGGGAAAATGAAAGAGATCCGGGAAATTTTAAAGGATTTGGATGTTCAGGTGCTCTCAATGAAGGAAGCGGGAATACAGGTGGACATTGTGGAGGACGGAACAACTTTTGAGGAGAATGCGATTATCAAGGCAAAGGCAGTGTGCCAGGCTTCCGGAGAAATTGCGCTTGCAGACGACTCCGGACTTGTGATCGACTATCTCAATGGAGAGCCGGGAGTTTATTCTGCACGTTATATGGGAGAAAACACTTCCTATCATATCAAAAATGCGAATCTTATAGAACGCCTTCAGGGGGTGCCGGATGAGCAGCGCACCGCGCGTTTTGCCTGTGTGATCGCAGCGGCATTTCCTGACGGGACAGTAAAAACCGTGTATGGAGCCATGGAGGGACGCATTGGCTATGAAGAAGCGGGGGAGAACGGTTTTGGATATGACCCGATTTTTTATTTGCCGGAATATGACTGCACATCTGCACAGCTTTCTATGGAAGAAAAAAACAAGATCAGTCACAGAGGAAAGGCCCTGAGAGCCATTAAGGATGAATTGAGATGAAGATTCTGATAGTCAGCGATACCCACGGGCGTGATACAAATCTGGAGCTTGTGGTGGAAAAAGAAGCCCCCTTTGACATGCTGATACACTGTGGTGAAGTGGACGAGCGGGAATTTTTTATAGAGGCATTGGCAGAATGTCCCTGCTGTATTGTTGCGGGAAACAATGACTTTTTTTCTGACCTGCCAAGAGAGGAGGAAATCACTCTTGGCGGTCGGAAAGCATTGGTCACCCACGGTCACTATTATGGAGTATCCATGGACTTGTATGGGATTACCGAGGAGGCGGCCTCAAGAGGCTGTGAAATTGTCTTGTTTGGTCATACGCACAGGCCGACAGCAGAGCGGTGCAACGGAGTTCTCGCGGTAAATCCGGGAAGTCTTGCCTACCCGCGGCAGCAGGGGAGAAGGCCAAGCTATGCGGTAATGGAGGCGTCCAGAACCTGCGGCGTTCAGGTGGAAATCAGGTATTTATAAGCTGAAGAAAAAAATGAAAAAAATTGCGCAGAAAAATAAAAAAGTTGTTGACATTTAAAAACGCTTATAATATAATATGACTTGCGTCAAGCGACGGAAATCGCATAGACTGAATATAAAATCTTAAAATAATGTCAGCGGGGTGTGGCTCAGCTTGGCTAGAGCGCCTGGTTTGGGACCAGGAGGCCGCAGGTTCGAATCCTGTCACCCCGACTGCTGTTGGAGATTACCGTTTCAGCGATATGCGGGTGTAGTTCAATGGTAGAACACCAGCCTTCCAAGCTGGATACGTGGGTTCGATTCCCATCACCCGCTCTCTGTGTCTGTAGCTCAGCTGGATAGAGCAACGGCCTTCTAAGCCGTGGGTCGGGGGTTCGAATCCCTTCAGGCACGCTGTGGTGGGTATAGCGCAGTTGGTTAGCGCGCCAGATTGTGGCTCTGGAGGCCCAGGGTTCGAATCCCTGTATCCACCCTTAGCCCTTGGGCTATCTTGGGCTATCGCCAAGCGGTAAGGCACAGCACTTTGACTGCTGCATTCGCTGGTTCGAATCCAGCTAGCCCAGTCTTTATGGAGCATTAGCTCAGTCGGTAGAGCACTTGACTTTTAATCAAGTTGTCCGGGGTTCGAATCCCCGATGCTTCATTTGGCATCTGTAGGAATACAGATGCTTTTTTTCATCATTCTTTTGCGGGCATGGCGGAATTGGCAGACGCGCCAGATTTAGGTTCTGGTGTCTACGACGTGCAGGTTCAAGTCCTGTTGCCCGCATAATGACCAGAATATCCGGACATGTCTTCTGCAGACAGGTTCGGATTTTTGTATAAAAGGAAAGGAAACCACAGATGGACGTATTGAAATTTCAGGAAATGTTAAATGACATATGTGCACTTGCCAGGAAGAACAACAAGACGCTTACCCTTCAACAGGTGCAGGACTTTTTTGCGGAGGCAGAGCTCTCACGGGAACAGTTTATGAAGGTGCTGCAGTATTTGAAAGTCAAGAACGTTCAGATAGAGGGGATGGAGGTACCGGACGAAGCTGCAGAGAGTACAGTGCAGGAAGATATCCGCAAGCCGACACCGCTGACACCGGAGGAAGAGGAATATCTGAAAGAATATCTGGAGGGGCTTGTCTGTCAGGAGGATGTCCGGACAAGTGAAGAATTGTTTAAAGCCTTAGAAGCAGGGGAAACGTTTGCCAGAGAGGCGCTGGCCAATCGTTATCTGCAAAAAGCTGCCGAGCTGGCAGCAGAGAAAAACTGCGAGGAAATTTATCTGGCAGACTTGATCCAGGAGGCCAATATCAGTCTTTTGACCGCGCTGAACAGCGTTGGGGCCGGCGGGGCAAAAGAGGATACGCTGGATGAAGAATGGCTTCTGACACAGATATGTGCCGGTATTGATGAGGCCATTCGGCAGCAGACAGAACGCAAGTTTGCGGATGACTGTCTGGTGGCAAAGGTGGAAAAACTGGAGGAAGCTGTCCGTGACCTGTCTGAGGATGAGGAGGGGCAGGAGACGAAGTTCAGCATCGATGAACTGGCAATCATCCTGGATATGGATGCGGAAGAAATACGGGATGTCCTGCGGCTTACCGGGGATGACAAATAGGAAAATACCTGAGATGTACCAGGAAAAAGACCCGGAGGGCGGAAGAATGAAGAATTTGAGAAAAGTCCAGATGTCTGATTCCATGACATTGGCAGTGCTCCTTACCCTGGCTGGAGGGCTGCAGGATGCATATTCCTATAATTGCAGAGGCCATGTGTTTGCCAATGCGCAGACGGGGAATGTGGTGCTCCTGGGGCAAAATCTTGCAATGGGAGAGTGGGGAAGCGCTGTTCACTATCTTATGCCGCTTCTGGCTTTTATTGGCGGCGTGTATGTGGCAGAATGCATTCACTATTGCTGTAAACAGTTTCAGCGATTGCATTGGAGACAGATCGTTCTGCTCACAGAGCTTTTGTTTCTGGTTGTTGTCGGACTGATGCCGGAACGGTGGGACATGTTTGCGAACATGTTTCTGTCCTTTTCCTGCGCCATGCAGGTAAACGCCTTCCGGAAGTTTCGGGGAATGCCTTCGGCCACCACTATGTGTATTGGAAATATGCGGAGTGCCACAGAGCTTCTGTGCAGATATCATATCACAGGAAATGCAAAAGAACGGCAGGCGAGTATTTATTATTACACTATTATTGGGATTTTTGCACTTGGGGCGGCAGTCGGCGCTGTTTTGTGCCGGATCATGGGAAGATATACGATATGGGTGGCAGCAGGATTGATGACAGTGGGCTTTTTGATGATGTTTATAAAAAAAGAAGAAGCTGTTTAAGCAGAAGGAGTCAGAGATATGGATATACTTTTGGTCATGTGTATCGGGATTTTGGTTGGCAGATCTGCCCTGGTGCGCCGGCTGAAAAAGAAAAATGAATATGTTTCTTTGGGATGTACTTTGATTTTGATCTTTTCCATGGGAGTCATGCTTGGAAAAAAGGATAATTTTTTTGCAGAGCTTTCTTCTCTGGGAGTGACGAGCTTTCTGTTTTTTCTGATTCCAACGGTGCTGTCCATTATACTGGTTTACTGCCTGACGAAAAGATTTATGAAAAGAGGAACGGATTTTGATGAAGGGAGTGAAGAACGGTGATCGTTCTTTTGACCGTAGGTTCTTTGCTGTTAGGGCTTGCATATGGCTTTTTTGATCTTGGGAATGCTCTGATATCCATATTGACAGAGCATACAGATATTGTTTTGTACATATTAATGTTTTCTGTGGGGATAAGTATAGGCATGTATGACGGTATTGTGCAGAAAATCAAAGAATACCATCTTAGGATTTTTATTATTCCCATAGGGATCATCACAGGCTCTCTGGCTGGCGGAATGATCTGTTCGGCAATCCTGAAGGTGCCGGTGAGTCAGGCGACAGCGATTGCCAGCGGGATGGGGTGGTATAGCCTTACCGGTGCGACAATCAGCAAATTGGTCGGAGCGGAAATGGGAAGCGTAGCCTTTTTGAGCAATCTCATGAGAGAAATATTTTCTTTTGTACTTATTCCGTTTCTGGCCGCGTATTTCAATTATTATACTTGTATTGCTCCGGCAGGTGCGACAAGTGAAGATACAACACTTCCAGTCATGTTGAAATATACGAATGAGGAAACCGTTGTATTGTCTGTTTTAAACGGCGTTATCTGCTCTTTTTTTGTGCCGATTCTTATTTCGGTATGCCTGAAACTGTAGCGGATACATAAAACAAGGACAGTTGATTTCGAATCTTCAGATTTCGAAATGGATTGTCTTTTTCTTTTGCAGAAGCAGGGGAAAGGATAGACATTTTCGAGGCATCCATATATAATGGAGGCATGATTGGAGGGATTAGGTGAATCTGAATAAAGAGAATATGAAGAAAGCCATGTACCTGATTACGTTTGCGGTACTTCTGTATCTGGGCATGCAGCACCTGGATGTTGTATGGGATGTTGTGGGAGTTATCTGCAGCCTGCTGTTTCCGTTTATTTTGGGGGCCGCCATTGCATTCGTACTGAATCTTCCGATGAAATTTATGGAGGAAAAGGTATTTGGGAAAATTTTTGGAAAAAAAGACAGAGCAGGAAAAAAACTTGTACGCCCCCTGAGCCTTGTATGCTCAGTTTTTCTTGTACTGGCAGTTGTACTTCTGGTAGCTTTTGTTGTGATTCCTGAGTTGGGGGCTACGGCGGCAAGTGTCGGAAAGCAGATTGAGAGAAGTGTTCCTCTTCTGCAGGAATGGGTGGAGGAGAATCTCAAGGATGATTCCCCGTTGGTGCAGTGGGTGAACTCTTTGGAGATCCAGCCGGAAAAATTCATGCAGACTTTAGTGGACACATTGAAAAACGGGGTCAACAATATTTTGAGCTCTACACTGTCCCTGACGATGGGGATCGTGAATACCGCCACAAACGTGGGCATCGGCTTTGTATTTGCCTGCTACGCGCTTCTGCAGAAGGAAAAGCTTCGCCGGCAGACAAAAAAAGCGATCCGGGCGTTTACGTCTCCGGAAGTCTACAAGAAGATTTTGTATGTCACAAGGCTGACAAGTAAGACCTTTGCAAGCTTTATCGCATGCCAGTGTATTGAGGCTGTGATCCTTGGAAGCATGTTTTTTGTTACAATGACGTTATTCCGTTTTCCATATGCGATGCTGGTGGGAGTATTGATCGCATTTACTGCTTTGATTCCTGTTTTTGGAGCCGTTATCGGCTGTGTCATCGGATTTCTTTTGATTTTGCTGGTGAATCCGATGCAGGCAATCATGTTTCTTGTTCTGTTTTTTGTATTACAGCAGATAGAGGGGAATTTCATCTATCCTCATGTGGTGGGAAGCTCTGTGGGGCTGCCTTCGATCTGGGTTCTCACTGCGGTAACCGTGGGAGGAAGCTTGATGGGCGTATTGGGAATGCTGGTATTTATTCCGCTTCTTTCCGTGATTTATACGCTGATGAGAGAGTGGGTGAACCAGAGATTGGAGCAAAAGGATAAGGCAGTGGAAATAAAATCATAGAAGGAAAAGAGAGGACGTTTGGAGAGATGACAAGTCAGATTACAAGAGAACAAGCGTATGAGCTGCTGCGAAGGTACAACCAGGAGGCCTTTCATATCCAGCATGCGCTGACAGTAGAAGGTGTGATGCGCTGGTATGCAAAAGAGCTGGGCTATGGAGAAGAGGAAGAATATTGGGGAATTACCGGTTTGCTTCACGATATTGATTTTGAACAGTATCCGCAGGATCATTGTCAAAAAGCACCTGAGCTTTTGCGTGCAGGCGGCGTGGGAGAGGACATGATTTACTCTATTTGCAGCCACGGCTACGGAATCTGTTCGGAGCTTGAGCCGAAACACGAAATGGAAAAGATATTGTTTGCGGCAGATGAGCTTACCGGACTGATATGGTCCGCGGCGCTGATGCGTCCTTCTAAAAGCGTTATGGATATGGAGGTTAAGAGCCTGAAGAAAAAATTCAAGGATAAGCGTTTTGCGGCAGGCTGCTCCAGGGATGTGATCCGCGACGGAGCGCAGCGTCTGGGCTGGGAGCTGGATGAGCTGTTTGAAAAAACCATAGAAGCCATGCGTTCCTGTGAAGAAGCCATTCATGTATTTATGGAGAAGTATGAGGCGTGAAAAATTATCAGACAACCCAGTGGCTTCACAAGTTTATGGAAGAACAGGTACAGGCAGGGGACCTGTGCATTGATGCCACGATGGGAAATGGAAATGACACAGCGTTTCTTTCTGCTTTGGCGGGAAATGACGGAAGGGTTCTGGCGTTTGACATTCAGGAAGAGGCACTTGTGCATACAAAAAATAAGCTTCGTGAAAAGGGATGTCCGGACAATGTGCAGCTGCTGCTGGAATCTCATGAGCGAATGGGGGATTATGCGGAAGCGGAGAGCGTTTCCTGCATTGTGTTCAATTTTGGATATCTTCCGGGAGGAGATCACAAAAAGGCAACAAAGGCAACCAGCAGTCTGCGGGCGGTGGAAGCAGGGCTTGGACTCCTGAAAAAGGGCGGACTTATGACGCTTTGCATTTACAGCGGCGGAGACAGCGGTTTTGAGGAAAAGGAGGCGCTCCTTCAGTATATTCGGACGCTTCCGGCGGGGGAATTTTTGGTGTTGGAGACAAGGTATGCAAACCGGTCGGGCAATCCGCCGATTCCGGTTTTGATCATTCGGCTGTAAGCCAAAACTTATCAATCTCATTTTGCAGCGGGAGGGTGTGTATGTCAACAGAGGATTATATCAAGGCTTATAAATCGGGAAAGAGGGATTACCAGGCAAGGCTTCTCAGAGGTGTGCGTCCTACACTTGAGGTTCTGGATGATATTTTGCCGGAAAAGGTGGATTATTCGGAGGTTCCGCTGGGACTGGTGCAGATTCCGGCAGAGCAGATTGTGGGAACGAAGACTGTGGGCAGAAGCAATGCCTTTGCAGGAAATTATATGCCTATTCTTGGCCCGGAGACAGAGTTTGCCCGCAAGTGGGCCATTCTCAGTACAAGTCATGTGGAGGAGGGGATCCGGGAGCCGATTAAGGCATATGAGTACATGAACCGTTTCTACGTGCAGGAGGGGAACAAGCGTGTCAGCGTTATGAAGTTTTTTGACGTAGTTTCCATACCGGGAGATGTGATACGTATCGTTCCGAAAAAAACGGAGGAAAAAGAAAACCGTCTGTACTATGAGTTCATGGATTTCTATGAGCTGTCCAAGGTGAATTATATCTGGTTTTCTCATTATGGAAGCTTTCAGAAGCTCCAGAAAGCAGTGAAGAAATCAGCGAACGAACCTTGGTCGGATGATGATAAGCTGACGTTCAGTTCTGTATATACAAGATTCATGGCAGAATACAAGTCAAATGGCGGACAGAAGCTGTCGATTACACCGGGAGATGCATTCCTGGCATTTATCGGGTTGTATGGCTATGAGACTTTGCAGACGGAGACAACAAGCAATCTGAAGCGGATGATAAAAAAATCCTGGGAAGAATTCAAGCTGTTGGAGGAGGATGAAGAGATTGATCTGAAGATGAATCCGACGAATGACAAAAAGCCCATTCTGAGTCGTCTGTTGTCCCTGAGTTCTCCACGCATCAAGATCGGCTTTATATATGCGAGGACAGCGGCAAATTCTGCATGGACTTACAGCCATGAGCTGGGGCGGCTTCATCTGGAGCAGACATTTCCGGAAGAGGTCAGTACGGTATACTATGAGAATACAACAGAAAAAAATATTGATGAGGTATTGAGGCAGGCGATTCAGGAAGGCTGTACACTTATTTTTACCACTACGCCTGCGTTTGCAAAAGCAAGCGTAAAGGCCGCGATCGACCATCCGAATATCCGGATCCTCAACTGTTCTCTGAATACTTCCCACCGCTATATCAGAACCTATTATGCACGTATGCACGAGGCAAAATTCCTCATGGGAGCAGTAGCGGGAGCCATGGCGGAGAATGACCGGATTGCCTATGTGGAGGATTATCCTATTTACGGATCCATTGCGAATATTAATGCGTTTGCCTTGGGGGCCAAGATGATCAACCCGAGAGCGCAGGTATTTCTGGAATGGTCTTCCCGCAAGGACTTTGATTTGGAGGCAGATCTGAAACTGATCCGGCCTACTTGTATTTCAGGAAAAGACATGGTTATTCCGGAAGAAGCAACTCGTCTCTATGGCGTGCATCAGCTGAAGGAGGGCGTTCTCCACAACGTTGCTATGCCACTGTGGCACTGGGGGAAATTTTATGAACAGCTCATCCGTACCATTATGGATGGGACCTGGAAATATCACGACAACCCGGGCTCCAACAAGGCTATCAACTACTGGTGGGGAATCTCAGCGGGAGTTGTTGATATTATTTGTTCCAAAAATCTGCCCGCAGGAACCAGACGGCTTGTTGAGCTTTTAAAACAGACGATCAGTACCGGTCAGTTCAATCCGTTTTCCGGTATCTTGTACGCACAAAATGGGGCTGTGATACAAAATGATCCAAACGGTATCCTGGCTCCTGAAGAAATTGTGACAATGGACTGGCTGGCGGAAAACGTTATTGGCGCGATTCCGAAGAAAGGTGAATTGCAGGAAAAGGCAAAACAGGTTGTGAAGCAGCAGGGAGTCGGGACCACAAAGGAAGGGTAACAGACTGTTATGAGAATACTTGCAATTGCAGATGAAGAGTCAAAATATCTGTGGGACTTTTTTGAAAAAGATAAGGTAAAGGATGTGGACCTGATCATTTCCTGCGGTGATCTGGATCCCAGGTACCTGTCTTTTCTTGTTACTCTTACTTCTGTTCCGGTTCTCTATGTTCATGGAAATCATGACAGTAAGTATGACCAGGTTCCGCCGGAGGGCTGTATCTGCATAGATGACAGGATTTATGTTCACGAGGGAATCCGGATTATGGGCCTGGGAGGCTCTATGCGTTACAGACCGGGAAATTATCAGTATACGGAGGCGCAGATGCGCGGCAGAATCCGAAAGTTGTGGCCGAAGTTGTTCTTCCGCAGAGGCGTGGATATTCTTGTGACGCATGCGCCGGCTTATCAGCTTAACGACGGGAGAGATTTGGCACACCAGGGATTTCGGTGCTTTGTGAAATTTATGGAAAAGTACAAGCCCAGATTTTTTCTGCACGGACATGTACACATGTCCTATGGGAGAGACCATAAACGCTACGACAAGTATCAGGACACACACATTATCAATGCTTATGAAAAATGCGTATTTGATTATGAGAAGGAAGAAAATCCCATAGTCAGATAAAAAGGGGGCTGCTGCAACTGCAACAGCCCTCAGATTGTAGACAAAAGTGGTGCTGGGAGTTAT
>QFCE01001939.1_pt1 | contig 42002 bp, 47 predicted proteins | sample 5346091 | NCBI WGS metagenome assembly QFCE01 (sample SAMN09062252, study PRJNA434731) | Human gut metagenome, whole genome shotgun sequencing project. | isolation source: stool timepoint A chromium assembly | host: Homo sapiens | collected 2015 | reverse complement strand
CATCAAGGCCCCTGTGGCTGGCATTTCCTGCGGCCTGATCCAGGACGATGACGGTTCCTTTACGACCTTTATTGATATCCAGGGTGTGGAGGACTTCCACGGCGAGATGGACTTCAAGGTGGGCGGCACCAAGAGGGGTATCACTGCCATTCAGATGGATCTGAAGAATGACGGCCTGACCATGGAGATCATTAAAAATGCGCTGGAAATCACCTATGATGCCCGCTGCCAGATTCTCGACCAGATTATGCTGCCCGTGATCGCCGAGCCGCGGCCTGAGGTCAGCAAATATGCGCCTAAGATGCTCACCATGCACATTGATCCGGACAAGATCCGTGAGGTCATCGGTTCCGGCGGTAAGGTTATTCAGAAAATTGTGGCCGATACCGGCGCCAAAATCGACATCGAGGACGACGGTTCCATCTTTATTTCTGCGCCCAATCCGGAGAGTTGCGACGCGGCCAAGAAGGCCATTGATACCATCGTATTTGTGCCGGAAGTGGGCAGCCTGTATTATGGCCGCGTGGTGCGCCTGATGCAGTTTGGTGCGTTCGTGGAGCTGGCTCCCGGCAAGGATGGCCTGGTGCACATCTCCAAACTGGCAAACCACCGCGTGGAAAAGGTGGAGGATGTGTGCAAGATCGGCGACATGATGTGGGTCAAGGTTACGGAAATCGATGAAAAAGGCCGCGTGAACCTGAGCCATAAGGACGCTGTGAAGGAAATTGAGGCCAGGAAGGCTGCTGGCGAAGAGATCAAGTAAAGCTTCGCTGGTTGGAACCGGCAGGGAAACAGGACCGGGGGCGGGGACGACGGAAGCGTCCCGCCCCTGTTTTTGAAGCGATCACGCAATGTATGGAGGGAAAACCATGATTTTTTTCGCAGCGCTTATCCTGGCGGCAGTGCTGACTTTTATCATCGTTCGTATATTTACCAATGCACGCAGCGGAAAGGCTCTGGCGCAGTTTGAACTTCCGGCGGATTCGGATAAAGAAAGCTTTCTGGATCAAAAGACCGGTAAGCGTTACGACCGGGAAGCCTACCAGAGTTATCTGACCAAAACGGTGCAGCGTATGACGGACCCGCAACTGCAGAATCTGAGCCGTTCGCGCGGGGACGGCAGCGTGTGGCACGAACTGCTGATGGAGGCGGTCGATGCCGAGCGGAATCGTCGCCGTGCCGCTGCGGAGGCTGCCTGCGCAGAAGATGAAGAAGCGATGGAGGAACTGTGCGGGGAGATTGCGCCTTTTTTCTGGGTGGAACAAGCGCAGGGCGCATCGGTGGGCCTGCGAACCGACACCGAATTGCAGTCTGTTTGCACCAGGCAGGGGCTGCAGGGCACGGGATTTGATTGGGATCAGCTGGCAAAGCGCTATGTGGAGGAGCAGGCGCCCGCGCTGAAGGGGAAGCTGGAGTTTGATTCGCAGAAGGATCTGTTCAGCGTGTATGCCAGGGATGAAGCGGCGCTGCGGACGTTTATCCGCGGCTTCCGGGAAGCCTGTGAGGATGCCGGACAGCGCACTGACCGGGTTGTCGCGGAGCGATGAAGAAACAAAGCAAAACAGCAGGCGGGACAGCGGGTTTCTCTCTGTCCTGCCTGCTGTTTTGCGTAGGGAGCGTATTGACAAGGTTTGGGGTGCTTGTTATCATACAAGTCGATGAGGCAGAAAATATGCGGTACTTCGCGCCGGGAACAGGGACAGCGGGCCGGTCCTGTCGTTTTTTTCTAACCGATTTGGAGGAGAGATGAGTATGGAACAATGGAAGAGGCTGATGCGCTACTTCTCGCGTTCGGAAAAGCTGCTGTGGGGCGGTTCAGTGGGGCTGATCCTGGCGGCATTTTTGCTGTTTGACCGGGGAAATTACCTGACGCTGACAGCGTCTTTGATTGGCGTAACGGCGTTGATTTTTGTGGCCAAGGCCAATCCTTTCGGCCAGTTTCTGGTCATTGTGTTCAGTGTGCTTTATGGCATCATTTCGTATTCCTTTGCCTATTATGGGGAGATGATTACATATTTGGGCATGACATTGCCCATGGCGGTCTTTTCGCTGATTACCTGGATACGCAACCCCTATCAGGGCAATCACGCCGAGGTGGAAGTCAATCATCTGCGCCGGGGGGAAGGCGTTTTTTTAGTGGTGCTGGCCGCGGCGGTGACGGTACTGTTCTATTTTATCCTCGCTTACTTCAATACGGCCAATCTTTTGCCCAGCACGGTTTCCGTGACCACCAGCTTTGGAGCGGCCTACCTCACGTTCCGCCGCAATCCCTGGTATGCGGCCTGGTATGCAGCCAACGATCTGGTGCTGATTGTATTGTGGGTGCTGGCCTCGACCGTGAATATTATGTATCTTTCGGTAACGGTATGTTTTGCGGCCTTCTTCGTCAACGATCTGTACGGGTTTATCAACTGGAGAAGGATTAAAGCGCGGCAGATGGAGAAGCCGTAAACGGCAGGAAAGGAAGCGAGCAAATGGATACAATCGCAGCGATGGCCACGGCCCGGGGAACAGCGGGCGTGGGGGTGCTCCGCATCAGCGGGGAAGAGGCGGTGGCCACGGCGGAGCAGGTGGTGCGCCGTCCGAACGGCGCGGCCCTGGCGGATGCGCCGGCGCGCACGCTGGTGCGCTGCGCCCTGCTGGATGGGAGCGGTGCGGTGATCGACGATATCCTGGCTGTGGTGTTCCCCGCGCCCCACAGTTATACCGGAGAAAACGTGGTAGAACTGCAGTGCCACGGCGCGCCGGTGGTGCTGGAAGAAGGAATGCGGGCGCTGTTTGCTGCCGGGGCGCGGCAGGCGCGGCCCGGCGAATTTACAAAACGGGCTTTCTTAAATGGCCGTATGGATCTGACTGCAGCCGAGGCGGTGATTGACCTGATTGACGCGGAAACGGTTCAGGAAGCCCATAACGCAGCGCTGCAGTTGAATGGCGCTGTGGCCCGGCCCGCAGGACAAGTGTATGATGCGCTGATGGAGATCGCTTCCCGGTTTTATGCGGTGGTGGATTATCCGGATGAAGATATTGAGCCGCTGCAGCAGGAAGAGATAGCCTGCACGCTGCAGGAAGGGGAGGCGGCGCTGCGGGCGTTGCTGTCTACGGCAGAGCGGGGGCGCATTTTGAAAAAAGGCGTCCGTACGGCGATCGTGGGCCGGCCCAATGTGGGAAAATCTTCTCTGCTCAACGCGCTTCTGGGATATGAGCGGGCCATTGTCACCGACGTGGCGGGTACCACGCGGGACACTGTGGAGGAAAAAGTGCTCTGTGGCGGCGTGCTGCTGCGCCTGACGGATACTGCAGGTATCCGGGAGACAGAGGACACCGTGGAGAAAATCGGTGTAGAGCGTTCCCGGAAGGCTATGGAGCAGGCGGAGCTGGTGCTGGCGGTACTGGACAGCTCCCGCAGCGTAACGGAGGAAGACACGGCGATCCTGGAGCAGGCTGCGCGGCATGAAAAGTGGATTCTGATCTGGTCCAAGGCGGATCTTCCGGCAGAGGGGCCGGTGCCCTGTGTCTGCCTTGAAGCGCCCTATCATGCGCCTGCTGCCGTTGTCAGCGTTTCGGCGGTGACCGGTCAGGGGCTGGATGTGCTGGAACAGACGGTGGCGCAAGAGTTTCCCCTGCCAGAGGCGCAGGAAGGGACGCTTTTGACTAACAACCGGCAGAGCGAAGCCGTGGGCCGGGCATTGAAGGCTGTATGCAGTGCCCGGCAGGCACTGGAGGCGGGGCTGACGCCGGATGCGGTGCTGACGGATGTGGAAGAGGCTTTGGCAGCGCTTGGAGAATTGATAGGAAAGACTGTTCGTGAAGATTTGGTGGACACGATTTTTTCCCGATTCTGCGTGGGAAAATGAGCTGCGCCAGCTGTCTGGGGGAGGAAGTGTAACCGGGACAATGGCCGTTTTTATGTGGAAAGGAGCAGGACATGCAGTATACAGCGCACTATGAATCGCCGCTGGGAGGACTCCTTTTGGCGGCAGACGATGTAGGACTGACCGGGCTTTGGTTCGATGGGGAAAAGTATTACGCGCTTCATCTGGCGCGGGAACATGAGATGCGGCAGACTGCTGTGCATGAACAGACGGCGGCCTGGCTGGATGTGTATTTTTCCGGGCGGGAACCGGATTTTATGCCGCCGCTGCATTTAATCGGCACGCCGTTCCAGCAGGAGGTTTGGGCGCTGCTGCGGCAGATCCCCTATGGAAAAACCACAACATACGGAGCTTTGGCAAAGACCCTCGCGGCGCAGCGGGGACTGGAACGAATGTCCGCGCAGGCCGTGGGCGGCGCGGTGGGGCACAATGAAATTTCGATTTTGGTGCCTTGCCACCGGGTTGTCGGAACCGGAGGAAGCCTGACGGGATATGCCGGCGGCGTGGATAAAAAGAAGGCGCTGCTGGAGTTGGAGGGCGTGTCCATGGAAGGGTTGTTTGTGCCAAAGCGGGGTACGGCATTGTAAGGGAGGAGCAGAAGCCGTGCAGGAAGATGTGATTTATGCGATTCTTTCGGTTGTGGAGGAAATTCCGGAGGGAAAGGTGGCGACCTACGGCCAGATTGCGCGGCTGATCGGCCGGGAGCGCAACGCCCGCCTGGTGGGAAAGGTACTCGGCCGGGCGGAGTACTATGGGACCTATCCCTGCCATCGGGTGGTGAATCACGCGGGGCGTCTGGCGCCCGGCTGGCCGGAACAGAGGGCATTGCTGGAAGCCGAAGGCGTTGCGCTGCGGGATGATATCCATGTAGATCTGAGCCGCTTTGGGTGGCGCTGCTGAAGCGAGCTGGTGCAGGCCCGGCTCACTGAATCTGCTTTGCGGGGGAAACATGACATGAATTGGATTGAAGAAGCGGATTGGAAATGCAGGCATAAGCGCCAGATTTTATTTGCAAAGGATTCTGAATTTCTGCAGGACGTGGCGCTGCTGCTGCATCATCAGGAACACAGGGCGGCAGTGCTGTGGGCGTTCGATTTTGCGGCGGAATCCGTTTGCTGGCTGGAAAAGCGGTATCCGGGGGAAGAACGGCCGGGCCGGGCATTACAGGCGGCCCGGGACTGGGCCGCTGGAACAGTGAAAATGCCCCTGGCGCAGCGGGCGATCCTGGACTGCCATGCATTGGCGAAGGAAATCAGCGACCGGGCGGATCAGGCCGTATGTCATGCTGTGGGGCAGGCCTGCGCAGTGGTGCATACCGCTGGGCATGCGATGGGATATCCGCTTTATGACCTGACCTCTATTCTGTTCCGCTTGGGAATGGAGGACGGCGTTAAAGCTGTGGAAGCGAGAAAACAGGAATACATTGACCGATTGCTTTACTGGGGTGCGCATGTGGGGGAATATCAAGGCACATGGGCGGACTTTCTGCTCCGATAGCAGCTGCGCTGTCTATCTGCGGGTAAACTGCTGCGGAAGCCGGCGACGGAGCATCTCGTGTGTGAGATGGCCCGTTTTGCCATGGAGGATGCTGCATCCGGTTTGAATGGCCAGCAGGCAGCGAGAAAATGGCGGATCAGATACTGCGCAACCAACTTTTGCGGGGCAGGTTGCTTGTAAAAGTCGTCCCCAAACGATATACTGGCAGGGAAACCATGTACTGGAGGTGAATCGTTATGGCGGATGAAAAAGCGGAGCAGGCAGCGCTGGGGAACTTGATCCGGCAAAAGCGGCAGGCCAGGGGACTCTCTCAGGAGCAGCTGGCGCAGCAGTTGGAAGTGAGCCGTCAGGCGGTGGCAAAGTGGGAAAGCGGCAAGGGGTTTCCTTCGGCGGAGCGGCTGCTGTATCTGGGACAGGTGCTGGATATCCCTGCCGAGGCGCTTCTTGGCCGGGCAGAGGAAAAAGAGGGCCGGCCAAGGCACGCCGGCCGCATTGCCCACTGGCTGTTGGCGGCGGGAATGGCTGCACTCTGGATCGGATTCGGAATCCTGTGCTGTGTCGGCGGGGGATGTGCAATGGACTGGACTCTGCTGTGGACATTTGTCAATCTGTCCGTTCTCTATCTGGTGCTTTGGGGCGTTGCGCTGATATTGCACCGGATTTGGAAAGGAGGAGCAAAAGAATAGAAGAGCCCGGCGGAAGCCGGGTTTTTTGCATCCATACATCATTTTGCACACCGCATTATGTCATATTTCAGATTGCACTTGGTGCAGATCTGTGCTATAATACAAATACTATATATGCGATGATGCGAAAGGAAGGGACAGGCGATGAAGGAAGTTTCCAATTTGAAGGAGCGGCTGCGTGAGCAGCGGCCGGCATCCTGGGAAACGCTGCCGGACATTCCGTTGTATATGGATCAGGTGCTTTCCCTGATGAGCCGCCAGACTATCCGTTTTGGAGAAGAGGATGCGCTGACTGCGGCTATGGTGAACAATTATATCAAAGACGGCGTGGTGCCCAGAGCGGAGGGAAAACGCTACCACGCCGAGCATTTGGCGTATCTCACCATGGTGTGCGTGCTCAAGCAGGTGCTGGCGGTGAAAGACGCGGCGCTGCTGACCGGCAGCGCCATGGAAACCCGGTCCGTGCAGGAAAATTACGACCGCTTTTGCGCGGAGCTGAGCAGTGCGCTCAATAGCGCGGCGGATCAGCTGCCGGAGGAGATGGAGGAAGGCGAACTGGGCGAGAACGCCATGAAGTTTGCCCTGTTGAGCTATGCGTTCGGGCTGACCTGCCGCCGCCTGACGGAGATCATGCGCGAGCGGGAAATGGAGGAGCATGGAGAGAAAAAGCAGGAGCGGCGCAAGCGGAAGCGGACGGACAAGACTGGGGAGGGCGAGCAGGCATGAAATGGCTGGAGCTTTGCATTGACACGGCCCGGGACGGACTGGACAAGCTGGAGGCTATGCTTTCGGCTCTGGGGATTGACGGCATTGAAATTGAAGATGAGGCGGATTTCCAGTCCTTCCTTGCCGGAAACCGAAAATACTGGGATTATGTGGACGAGGATCTTCTGGCGCAGAAAAAGGGAAAATGCCGCATCAAATGCTATCTGGAGGACAACGAGGAAGCCGCCGCCCAGCTGGCCCGCGTGCGCCTGGGCATGGAGGATGTGAAAGCGGCCCATTCCGGCGAGGCTCTCGGGCCTATGACCCTGACGGTAAAAGAAGTGCAGGATGCGGACTGGGAGAACAACTGGAAGCAGTATTATCAGCCCATTGCAATCGGGGAACGGCTTCTGGTGGTGCCCGAATGGCTGGAAACGGAGGCTGCCGACCGGGTGCCGCTGGTGCTGGATCCCGGCCTTGCTTTCGGCACCGGGAGTCATGCTACCACCCGTATGTGTCTCAAACAGCTGGACAAGCGTGTGCACGGCGGCGAACGGGTGCTGGATTTGGGCTGCGGCAGCGGTATTTTGTCCATTGCTGCCCTGTGCTTGGGCGCACAGGAGGCGTTTGCCTGCGACATTGACGAAAAGGCCGCCGATGTGGCCTATGAAAACGCAGCGCGCAACGGCATCGGAACGGAGCGTTACACGGTGTTGGCAGGCGACATTTTGACCGATGCAAAACTGCAGGCGGCCATCGGTGAGGGATACGATCTGGTGATGGCCAACATCGTGGCGGACGTGATTCTTGCCCTGGCCCCGGCGGTGAAGGGGCTGTTGGCGCCCGGCGGAGTGTTTTTGTGTTCGGGTATCATTGATACCCGGGCCAAAGAAGTGGCGGACAAGCTGCGCACAGCGGGGCTGGAACTGCTGGAAACCGACTGCGAAGAGGGCTGGTTTGCGTATGCCGCCCGGATAAAACAATAAAAAAAGCAAACACCCGCTGCCCCGGAGAAGGGGCAGCGGGTGTTTGCATGGATGAGGCGAAATGTTACCATCCATAAAGGGAAGTGTCGTCGATCTGGTAGTCGGGAGAATCGACGGGGCAGAGGAAATAGTTGTCGGTACCGGTGGTGTCGTCCCAGGTGCAGTCGACAATGTAATTTTCGCCGTCCAGACGTACGATGTTCCACTGATGGCCTATGCCTTCGCTGGTGCCGCCCACAGACCAGCAGGGGAGATCCAGCCGGTCGCACAGGAGCTTGAAGGCGGAGGCATAGCCGTAGCACACGGTGGATCCTTCCACCAATGCGCCGTAAGCCGTATATTCCGGGCCCATCCGCTCGGCGCTGTTCACGGTGTCTATGTAATCGGACAGGGCATAATCGTACTCTGCTGTTTCGATCACGGCATCGTGAACGGCGCGGTAAAGAACCTGAGGATTGCCGTCGGGCGTTTGGGCGCGGATTGCTGCGGAAAGTGTGGAAAGCGCCTCGTCCAACTCGGATTTGCAGGACGTATATTCGGCCTCTTCCAACATTGGCTCATACAGCAGGGCAACGAACTGCCGGTCGCTGTGTTCCGCCGGACAAAGAAGATAGGAGGTGGAAACGGTACAGGGAAGAGCAGCATTGTCAATGGCGGAGAGCGCCAATTGCTCCACATCCGCTTCGCTCCATCTGCCGCCTTCGGGCCGCAGCGCAATACAGAAAGTGCCGTCGCTCAACGCTTGCGCTACAGTATGTACTGCGTCCTGTGGGCTGGCGGCTGCCAGCGGTTCCGTTGTACGGTCGGCGGTGCTGTCGTAGGTGAATTTTACCGTCAGCCGGATGCAGGAGGGGCCAGCCGGGCGGTTTGCCCAGCGGTATTCGGAGACATAGTAGTACAAAATGCCGCTCTGGTCGATGGCTTCGTGCAGCAGTGCATCCAGCGCGTCGGAACTGGGCGCCGTGCCATTGCCGGTAAAATAGCCGGTGACGGACGGCTCGCCGGAGAGGACGGCATCCTCCAGAAAGGCATAAATGGCATCCTCGCTGTATGGAACAGCGTCTTCCGGCGTGCTCTGACAGCCTGTGCACAACAGCGCACACAACAGTACGGGGAGCAGGGAGAGGGCTGGTGATCTGCGCATCAGCAGCACATCCTTTCTCTTTTTTGTATGCGGCTCCGTTCCTGGTCATGTCAGTTTGCTGCGAGGCTGCGCCAGGAAGCGCAATAGCGCTGCAGAGTCCGTTCTAAGGGAGATAGATGGGCAAACACCGGCCGGGAACCGCGCAGAGGCGGCATTCCGGCCGGTGTCCATTTCATTGTTATTTTCTGCTTGCTTCTTTGGCGGAACGAATGAAATCGCGGAACAGGGGATGGGCATGATTGGGTCTGGATTTCAACTCCGGATGGAATTGCACACCTACGTACCAGGGGTGGTCGGGAACTTCCACAATTTCCACCAGACGGCCGTTGGGAGACAATCCGCTCAGGCGCAGGCCGGCGCCGGTGAGCGTATCGCGGTATTCGTTGTTGAATTCATAACGGTGGCGGTGACGTTCGCTGATCTCATCCGTGCCGTAAATGGTACGAATGCGGGAGTCCTCGGAAAGCACGCAGGGATAGGCGCCCAAGCGCATGGTGCCGCCTTTGCTGGTGACGGCCACCTGCTCTGGCATGATATCGATGACGGGATATTTGGTGCTGGGATCCAGTTCGCTGGAGTGAGCGCCCTCCAGGGCGCAGACGTGACGGGCGTATTCAATAACGGCCATCTGCATGCCCAGGCAGATGCCGAAATAAGGTACGTCGTTTTCGCGGGCATAGCGGGCGGAAGCGATCATACCTTCGATGCCGCGGTCGCCGAAACCGCCGGGAACAATGATGCCATCTGCATGGCCCAGAATCTGGGCGGCGTTGGCGTCGGTGACCCCTTCGGAATCTACCCACTGGATTTCCACGCTGACATCATTTTCAATGCCGCCGTGGGTCAGGGCTTCCACCACGCTGAGGTAGGCATCATGCAAAGCGGTGTACTTGCCTACCAGAGCGATGTGCACGGTACCCTCCACTCGTTTGGCGCGCTGCACCATGTTTTCCCATTCGGTGAGGTCGGGATCGGTGTCCGTCAGGCCCAGCCGCTTGCAGACGACTTTGGCAAGCCCTGCCTTTTCCAGCATCAAAGGCACTTCGTAGAGAATGGGAGCCGTTTGATTGGGAATGGCATTTTCCTTGGGGATGTTGCAGAACAGGGCGATTTTGTCAATGATATCCTGGGGAATTTCCTCATCGCAGCGGCACATGATTACGTCAGGCTGGATGCCGATGGAGAGCAACTCCTTGCAGCTGTGCTGAGTGGGCTTGCTTTTGAGTTCGCCGCTGCCGGGGATGGAGACGATCAGGGACACATGGATGAACATCACATCCTGCCGCCCTACTTCAACAGCTACCTGGCGGATGGCCTCCAAGAAAGGCTGGGACTCGATGTCGCCCACGGTGCCGCCGATCTCGGTGATGACCACGTCAGTGTTTTCGCTGACCGAATAGACTCGATTTTTGATCTCATTGGTAATGTGGGGAATGACCTGCACGGTGCGGCCCAGATAGTCGCCGGTGCGTTCGCGGTTGAGCACGTTCCAATAGATCTGGCCGGAGGAAACCGAGGAGTTGCGGGTGAGGCTTTCATCGATAAAGCGCTCGTAATGGCCCAGATCCAGATCGGTTTCGGCACCGTCATCGGTGACGAAGACTTCGCCGTGCTGGTAAGGACTCATGGTACCCGGATCCACATTGAGATAGGGATCGAATTTCTGGATTGTTACCCGCAGGCCGCGCTGCTTCAGCAAGCGGCCCAAAGACGCTGCGGTAATTCCCTTGCCCAGGCCGGAAACTACGCCGCCGGTGACAAAAATATACTTGACAGACATAATCAGTACTCCCTCCACATATACCACAATAGCATTGTCCGAAAACGCCTTGCAGCGGACTTCCGGCCACGCAGAAAATATCATTTTTATTCTATCTTCTGCATGCGGGCAAGTCAACAGGCAAAGCGCCAAATTTCGGCAAAAGAACGACAACTTCCTTGGCGTGCGCTCCTGAAAATCGGAGACGCCGGGTTTTGACATTGTATTGTAATGGCTTTGTAACGCATTGCGGCGGAAAATATGGTAAAATAATTTTGACTTTCAGAGAAAAGATCGCATCGGTTCGTTTCGGAAATGGACGCCGAAAGCGAACCATAGAGGAGCATCGATATGCAAAAGGAAACCGAACATCAAGCGGCTGGTGTCGCCGGGCGCGGCCGAAAACCGATTGCAGCTGTCGCTGTGGCGGCGGGGGCCGCCATCGTTTTGCTGACACCCTGCGTTCTGGCGGCAGCAAGTCAAACCATTTATCCCCGCACCAGTGTGGCGGGTATTGCAGTGGGCGGCATGAGCCGCAGCGAAGCGTTGGATACCCTGACGCGGGAGCTTCCCCAGGCTTATGCCGAAAAAAGCCTTCCTGTGACTGTGGAGGGCGGCGAAGCCGGAGATGAGGCCGGAGGAGTCTACGAGATTTCACTGGGTGAGATTGGAGTCAGAGCCGATGCGCAGCAGGCGGCGGAAGCGGCCTGGAGCGCGGGACGTAGCGGGAATTTTTTCACCAGCGGTGTGGCATATGCCCAGGGTCTGCTCCTGGGGCGCACCGTAGTGCCGGAGCTGACCTTTGATAAGGCGGCAGTGGAGCGCGAGGTGGAGCGTATTGCTGCGGCGGCAGACATCCCGGTGACCGAATGTTCCTGGCGCATCGACGGCGAGAAATTGTATGTTACAAAGCCCAAAAGCGGGTATCTGATGGATCAGGGATCTCTGATTGAGATGGTGGAGGCGGCCGTTGGTGAATATGACCTCAGCGGCGTCAGCTGTACGCTGGAGGAAAAAGCGCCGGTGTCCGTTTCTATGAAGGAAGTGTATGACGACGCACACCGGGAGGCCAGCAACGCTTATTACGACAAGGCGGCCGGCGCGGTGAAGGACGGCGAGAGCGGTGTGGATTTTGACGCCGGACAGGCGCAGACGCAGATGGACGAGGCAGCGCCCGGCGAAGAGTTTGCGGTGCCGGTCACGCTCACTGAACCGGACATCAGCAAAGAGGAAATGAACCGGTATCTCTTTCGGGATCGGCTGGGCAGTTGTACCACCAACGTCTCCGGCAGTTCAAACCGTAAGCACAATGTGTCCCTGGCAGCCAAATCCTGCAACGGCGTAGTGCTCAATCCCGGGGAAACATTTTCCTACAACGAAACGCTGGGCCAGCGCACGGCGGCTAACGGCTACCGCACGGCCGGGGCGTATGTGGGCGGAAAGACCGTGGAAGAATATGGCGGCGGTATCTGCCAAATTTCGTCCACTCTTTATCTGGCCGTGCTGCGCTCCAACCTTGAGATTGTGTCCCGCACCAACCACATGTTTTATCCCGGGTATATCCCTTACGGCATGGACGCTACTGTGAGCTGGGGCGGGCCGGACTTCAAATTCCGCAACAATACGGATTATCCGATTAAATTGTCTGTGACTTACAGCGGAGGCAAAGCCACCTGCACGATTTACGGGACCAATCTGAGCGGCCAGAGTGTGAAGATGGAGTATAATATTCTCTCTTCAACGCCCTATGAAACGGTGGAGAAAGAGGATAAAAGTTTGGCGCCGGGCACCCGTAAGCAGGAGCAGAACGGCTACACTGGCTATAAAGTAGCTACTTACCGCTGTGTGTACGATAAAAACGAGAAGCTGGTCAGCCGCACGCTGGAGGCGAACAGCACTTACAAATCCCGCAACCAGATCATTCTGGTGGGGCCGGCTCAGGAAAATACCAGCGGCACAGGGGAAGACCAGGAAACCGAAACAACTCCGTCTGTGCCGGAAACCGGCGGCGGGGGGACTGCTGCGCCGGAGACTCCGGCCCCGGATGATACGGCGGGGCAGACAACGGCAGACGGCAGTCAGACGGCCGATCCTGCGCTGTGACGCTGCAACAAAAGAAAACTGCAAAAGTATGTCAAAAGCCGCGGAGTTTCCTCCGCGGCTTTTGTGCACTTTGCGCAAAAGCATCCAAAAGCGCCGGGAAGCGACGATTTTTTCCAATTTTGCTGTTGAAAAAATTTTTACAGATAGATATAATGAATCTATCTATTGGCAGAGGGTTTGACGCCTCTGTACGCTGCGGCCGGTAAAGCGAGAGAGGAAAAAGGGGAGAGAACTATGCAGTTGATGGAAGAGCGAATTCGGAGAAACGGCATTGTCCGGGCCGGGAATGTGCTCAAAGTGGACAGCTTTTTGAACCATCAGATGGACATTGATCTCTTCAATGAAATGGGACAAGAGTTCTATCGCCTGTTCGGTGAAGAGCATGTGACGAAGATCGTCACCATCGAGGCTTCCGGCATCGGCATTGCCTGTGTGGCTGCGCAGTACTTCCATGTGCCTGTGGTATTTGCAAAAAAATCGGAGAGCAAAAATCTGGACGGCGATGTGTATACCAGCGCCGTCGCTTCCTTTACTCATAATAAGGTATATGATATCCGAATCTCCAAAAAATATTTGAATGAAAACGACCGCATCCTGTTGATCGACGACTTTCTGGCTAAGGGCAACGCCCTGTTGGGACTGCTGGACGTATGCCAGCAATCCGGCGCCACGGTAGTGGGCGCCGGCATCGCCATTGAAAAAGGGTTTCAGGAGGGCGGTCAATTATTGCGCAAGCGTGGGCTGCGTGTGGAGTCTTTGGCCATTGTGGATGCGATGGACGAAAATGGAGAGATTATATTCCGCCGGCAGTGAGGAAGAGAGTAATTCCAGATAACGTTGCGGTTATAACGCCTGTGGGCGTCATAATAAAAAAATGAATTTGGAGGAAGTTCAGAAATGAAAAGAATTCTTGCTTTGGGTTGCTCCATTGCACTGGCAGCTATGCTTCTGGCCGGCTGCGGCAACGGCGGCAACAATGAGCAGCCTTCCGGCGGCGAGGGCACCGGTATCGCAGTGGAAGACGTCAAGGTGGGTGTGATCCACATCGGCGATCCCGCTACTGGTTCCGGCTACAGCTATACCCATGACCAGGGGATCGTGGCCATGCAGGAAACTCTGGGCCTGAGCGACGAGCAGATCGTGCGCAAGAACAACATCGACGATACGGATACCACCGCTATTGAGAATGCCATGAACGAGTGCATCGAAGAGGGCTGCAATATCATCTTTGCTACCTCCTGGGGTTACATGGACACCTGCGAAGCGCTGGCGGCGGAATACCCCAACGTGTTTTTCTCCCATGCCACCGGCTATAAGTCCAACGGCACCAACTTCAACCACTATTTCGGCCGCATCTATCAGGCACGGTATCTGTCCGGTATCGTGGCCGGTATGAAGACCGAAACCAATAAGATTGGCTATGTCAGCGCTATGGGCAGCGAAAACGGCGAGTGCACTTCCGGCATTGATGCTTTTGCCATGGGCGTGGCTTCTGTGAATCCCGAGGCTACTGTGGAAGTGAAGGTCACCAACTCCTGGTATGATCCCGAAGGCGAAGGCCAGGCGGCGCAGGCTCTGATCGACGACGGCTGCGACGTGATCGCCCAGCACTGCGACACCAACAATCCCCAGATCGCTGCGCGTGACGCCGGCGTTTGGGGTGTGGGCTACAACTCCGACATGACCGCAGAAGTGGGTGAGAGCGTGCTGACCAGCGTGGTCTGGAACTGGGGTGCTTATTACACGGCTGCTGTGCAGAATGTGATTGACGGCACCTGGACGCCCGGCGTGCATGTGGAAGACTATTTCGGCTCCATGGCTGACGGCCTGCTGAGCATCACCGCGCTTTCCTCTGAAGTGGCCGAGGGCACTCAGGAGGCCGTGGACGTGGCCAAGGCTGCCATCGAGGACGGATCCTTTGATGTGTTCACCGGCACATATACCGACGCTGCCGGCAACACGGTCGGCTGCGATGGCGTGATGGAGTGCAACGACGGCACTACCCTGGAAGTGGACGGCACCAATTATGCCGCCATCACTGCATATTACAAGAACGTCGTCGTCAAGTAAGACGATCCCGGCGGCAAAGAGGGCGGCTCCCAATGCAGGCCGCCCTCTTTTTCGCCACAGCGCGCCGGGCGGCAGTCCGGCCGCTGCGCAAAGCGGAAAGCTGGCTTTCCGCTTTGCGCAGCGAGACGATCGACCATTGCAGCGCAAAGAAATCCATTTCCGTACTTTGCGGACGGGACGCCGGCGGGCGCCCGCAGAAGAAGCGAACGCGGTGTGCACGCAAAGTCGCGCACTGTTTTTTGATTTTGATACCGAAGAGGTGGGGGGAACTCTATGGCTGAAACTGAGTATGCGATTCGATGTGAGAAGATCCGAAAAACATTCGGCAGCGTGGTCGCCAACGATGCGATCGATCTCGACGTCCGTTATGGCGAAATCCTGGCCCTGCTGGGGGAAAACGGCAGCGGCAAGACCACGCTGATGAATATGATCTCCGGCATCTATCATCCGGATGGCGGTACGATTTATGTGGACGGGAAAGCAGCGTCGATCCAAAGTCCGCTGGACGCCCAAAACCTAGGCATCGGTATGATTCACCAGCATTTTAAGCTGGTCAATATTTTTTCCGCCATGGAAAACATTGAACTGGGTACACCAGGGCGGAAACTGCCGACGAAGGTGCTGCGGGAAAAGGTGATGGAGCTGTGCCGGACCTATGGGCTGGAGACAGATCCGGAAAAGCCGGTTCACGCCATGAGCGTTTCAGAAAAACAGACGGTGGAGATTCTGAAAGTGTTGTACCGGGGCGCGCGCATCCTGATTCTGGACGAGCCGACGGCGGTGCTGACGCCGCAGGAAACGGAAAAACTGTTTGCGATCCTGCGCCAGATGCGCAAAGCCGGCTGTGCGGTGATCATCATTACCCACAAACTCAATGAGGTGCTTTCTATCTCCGACCGGGTGACGATCCTGCGCAAAGGGAAGAGCTATGGCACAGTAAAGACGGCTGAAGTGGACGTGTCCAAACTGACTGAATTAATGGTGGGCCATGCGGTAACGCTGGAGATTGACCGCCCGGCGCCGAAGGACCCGGAGGATATTTTGAAGCTGGTGGATCTGACCGTGCGCCGCAGAGACGGCAGTATCGCTTTGGACGACGTGTCCTTTTCCATCCGCACCGGGGAGATCCTGGGTGTGGCCGGCATAGCGGGCAGCGGACAGAAAGAGCTGTGCGAAACCATTGCGGGCCTGCTGCCGCCGACGCAGGGTGCGATCCTGTATAAAAAAGAAAATCTGGCGGGGAAAACCCCGCGGGAATTGATCGATATGGGCATTTCCATGAGTTTTGTGCCCGAGGACCGTCTGGGCATGGGTCTGGTGGCTGGCATGGGAATGACGGACAACATGCTCCTCAAGACCTATACCCACGGGAAAGGCCCCATGGTGGATCGTGCTCCCGCGCGGAAAATGGCGGAGGAGCTGGTGGAAAAGCTGGATATTGTCACGGCCGGCATCGAAGCCCCGGTGCGTATGATGTCCGGCGGCAATGTGCAGAAAGTGCTGCTGGGCCGGGAGATTGAGTCAAATCCCGATCTGCTGATCACGGCTTATCCGGTGCGCGGCCTGGATATCAATTCCAGCTATCTGGTGTACGATCTGCTCAATGAGCAAAAGGAAAAGGGCGTGGCGGTGGTGTACATCGGCGAAGATCTGGATGTGCTGCTGCAGCTGTGCGACCGCATTGTTGTCTTGTGCCATGGACGGGTGACCGGCGACGTGGCCGCTCAAAGCGTGAGCAAAGAGCAGATCGGCCTGATGATGACCGGAGAATCGGCCCAGGAGGTGCTGGAATATGGAAGCTAAAAAAAGAGAGCCGCTGCTGCGTGTGGTCAAACACGCGGAGCTGTCCAAGGGGCAGAGTGTGGGGCTGCGGATCCTGGCTGTGGTGCTGGCACTGATTGTGGGCGGCATTTTTATCGCAGCCATCGGATACAATCCCTTTGAAATTTACGCGACGATGATCACAGGCTGTTTCCGCTCTCCCATGGCGATGCAGGCCACAGTGAAGTTCTGCATCCCCATGTGCATTTCTGCCCTGGGCGTTACGCTGGCTTTCAAAATGAAATTCTGGAATATCGGCGGCGAGGGACAGCTGATCATGGGCGCGGTGTTTGCTTCGTTCTTTGCGCTGTTTTGCAGCGGAATGCCGCATCTGCTGCTGCTGGTGGTTATGTTCATCGCTGGCTTTATCGGCGGCGGACTGTGGGGACTGATTCCCGCGGTGTGCCGTGAGAAATGGGGGACCAACGAGACGCTGTTCACGCTGATGCTGAACTATATTGCGCTGTATATCGTCATGTTCCTGCGCGACGGTCCGTGGCGCGATCCGGAAGCGGCGGGCTTTAACAAAATTGCCCGCTTTGACGCCAACGCCATGTTGGATAAGGTGCTGGGTGTGCATGCTGGCTGGATTATTATGCTGGTACTGGTGGTGGTGCTCTCCATCTATATGAACCGTACCAAGCAGGGTTATGAAATTGGCGTGGTGGGTGAGAGCCGCGACACGGCCCGCTATGCGGGCATCAATGTGCGGCGCGTTGTGCTGCGTACCATGTTTCTCTCCGGCGGTATTGCCGGTATTGCAGGCATGGTGCAGGCTACCGGTTCCGATATTACACTGAGTATGGGCGTTGCCGGAGGCGTAGGCTTCACAGGTATCATTATCGCATGGCTTGCCCAACTGAATCCGTATGTGTCGCTGTTGATTTCATTTGCCTTCAGCATCCTGGTCAAGGGATCCAGTGTGGTACAGTCTGCTTACGGCCTGTCCACGGACTGTGCCGATGTACTGCAGGGCATTATCCTGTTCTTTATTATGGCGATGGAATTTTTCGTGCGCTATAAGATTGTATTCCGCGGACGCCGCGAGCGGGCAGTGCCGCCGGCTGCGGGGAAAAACGCCTCGGAGACGGATGAGAAGGAGGCGGAGCAGACATGATTTCTGTGGCATTTATTCTGAAATTTATTGTAGCCGCTGTGGGGGCGGGAACGCCGTTACTATTCGGTACGGTGGGTGAGATCATGTCCGAAAAAGTAGGGCACCTGAACTTGGGTGTGGAGGGCATGATGGCCATTGGGGCTGTGGCGGGATTTGCTGCAGGCTATGCCACAGGCAATCTGGCGGCAGCCATGGCGGCGGCTTTCCTGGCGGGTATGCTCGCGGCGCTGATCTATGCGGTGCTCACGGTGGGCTTCATGGCCAACCAGAACGTGATCGGCCTGACACTGACGATCTTCGGCGTGGGATTGTCCAACTTTATTGGCGTGTATATGATCGGCAAAACGGACAGCAATACCTGGCAGCTGCCTGCAGAGCTGATCGCTCAGATGAAAAATGTGACCATTCCCGTTTTGAGCGATATTCCCGTACTGGGTAAGCTCCTGTTCAACTATGATCCGTTTACCTATGTGGGCATCGTCATTGCTCTGCTGTGCGGATGGTATCTGTTCCGCACCAAGACGGGACTGAACGTGCAGGCAATCGGTGAAAACCCCTCCGCTGCGGATGCGGCTTCGATCCAGGTGACCAAGTGGAAGTATATCAACATCCTGCTGGGCGGCGGTATCTGCGGCATCGGCGGAGCTTACTGCTCTATGGTCATCAACGGCGGCGTCTGGATTTCCGACTGCGTGGGCGGTTTGGGCTGGATTTCTGTGGCGCTGGTGATCTTTGCCGCCTGGCGGCCTCAGGTGGCGATTCTGGGCAGTTTTGTATTTGGTGCGCTGCGTATTTTGAAATATTATATGCCGGCTGTGATCCCCATTGCGTTTTTTAATATGCTGCCTTTTATTATTACAGCTATTGTGCTGCTGGCCGCCTCGATCCGCGGAGCCAAAGGCAGCCATATTCCGGAAAATCTGGGCAATAACTATTTCCGAGAGGAGCGCTGACCGCGTTGGATTCGATCCCCTTCACCTAATCGGTGAAGGGGATTTGTTTTGATTATTTTGATAAAAATTTAACGAAAATTTAAAAATTCATACGATTCTATCCATATATTACAATTTTAAAATAAAATTTTTGTAGAATAGAATAAAATTGCGCAAAATAGTTCATTCTTTTTCGGGTACAGAAGATTACAATAGACACCGTGCGCAGGGGGGACTGCGCAGAAAGTTACTCTTTGACGCTGGGAAGGATATGTGCCCAACAAAGAGCGAAGGGTATTTTATAGAGGGTGAGTTGATTGAAAAAAATATTATCTGTTCTGACCTTGACCGCTGCTGCAACGGCGCTGTGCTGCCCGAGTGTTTTTGCCGCTGAAATTATGCACAGCGCCGAACTCGGCGCGGGGATTTCGTTGGTATTTGCCATACCGTTTGTGGGCATGCTGCTGTGTATTGCCATATGCCCGCTGGTGATCCCGGAGAAGTGGGAAAAATGGCGCTGGCTGTTTGTTCTGTTCTGGTCGCTGCTGTTCCTGATTCCGTTTGCGCTTACATATAATGTGCCTACCATGGTGGATCAGCTGCTGGAATCTCTGGTGGGCGATTACCTGACATTTATCGTGCTGCTGTTCGGCCTGTTTTGTGTGGCGGGCAATATCTGCCTGGAAGGCGATTTGGCCGGCACGCCCAAGACCAATGTGCTGCTGCTGCTGATTGGTACGGCTTTGGCCTCCTGGATCGGTACTACCGGGGCGTCCATGGTGATGATCCGCCCCATTCTGCGGGCCAACCGCTGGCGCAGCAAGTGTGTGCAGACAGTGGTGTTTTTCATATTCCTGGTGTCCAATATCGGCGGCTGCCTGACGCCCATCGGAGATCCCCCGCTGCTGATGGGCTTTATGCGCGGCGTGCCTTTCACATGGGAGCTGCAGCATCTGCTGCCGATCATGGCGTTAAACGTGGTGGTGCTGCTGGCCATTTATTTCGTGATGGATCAGCGGGCGTACCGAAAAGACCTGGCGGCAGGGCGCAAGCCCCTGAGCGGTGGTGCAAAACTGCGCTTGAGCGGCGCACACAACATTGTTTTCATGCTGGTGATCGTGCTGGCGGTGGTGCTCTCCGGTGTACTGCCCGGTATGCCCCTGTTTCAGAATGCTGCGGGCGACGTGCTGGGAATCCACATTTTCGGCAGTGTCAGTTTGAGCTATCCCACGCTGATTGAGATTGCGATGATTCTGGCGGCGGCGTTTTTGTCTTTTAAGACCACCAAGAAGGACGTACGTACTAAGAACAACTTTACCTGGGGCGCCATTGAAGAAGTGGCAGTGCTGTTCATCGGTATTTTTATCACCATGATTCCGGCGCTGCTGTTCCTCAAGGCGCACGGTGCGGATCTGGGCCTGACAGAGCCTTGGCAGATGTTCTGGGCCACCGGCGCATTGTCCTCCTTCTTGGACAATACGCCCACTTATCTGGTGTTCATGACTACGGCAGGCGCTTTGGGCGCGGCGGAGGGTGTGGTGACGACAGTCGGCACCATTGCTGTTCCAATGCTGATTGCCATTTCCTGCGGCGCGGTGTTTATGGGGGCCAATACTTATATCGGCAATGCACCGAACTTTATGGTCAAATCCATTGCCGATGAAAACGGCGTGAAAATGCCTTCCTTTTTCGGTTATATGGCCTGGTCCGTCGGGATTTTGATCCCTGTTTTCCTGATTGATACGCTGCTGTTCTTCCTATGATGGAAATGCGGTGAATTGTATAGTAAGCAAAAAGCGTTTCGCCTTGAAAGCGGAACGCTTTTTGCTTATCTGGGATGTACGCGGACACAGGCGTGCAGCAGGCAGAGGCATGTTTACAATGGCAAAAAAGCGCTCCGCCTATGGCAGAGCGCTTTTCCTGTGCGGTTTCGATGAAATCTCTTATGCCTTGTGATCCACAGAGTACATATACTGGATCAGGTCCACAACTTTATTGGAGTAACCGGCTTCGTTGTCGTACCAAGCGACCAGCTTGACAAACTTATCTGTCAGGGCAATACCGGCCTTGGCATCGAACACGGAAGTGCAGGTTTCGCCAGTGAAATCAGTGGACACCACATCCTCGTCGGTGTAGCCCAGAATGCCTTTCAACTCGCCCTCAGAAGCCTTTTTCATGGCAGAGCAGATCTCATCATAGCTGGCGGGGTTCTTCAGCTGGACGGTCAGATCCACCACGGAGACATCCAGCGTTGGCACACGCATGGACATACCGGTCAGCTTGCCGTTGAGTTCGGGAATGACTTTGCCCACAGCCTTGGCTGCGCCAGTGGAGGAAGGAATGATATTGCCGTTGGCTGCACGGCCGCCGCGCCAATCCTTTTTGGAAGGACCGTCTACCGTTTTCTGTGTGGCGGTGGTGGCGTGCACGGTAGTCATCAGGCCCATTTCCACACCAAAAGCGTCATTGACAACTTTGGTCAGCGGAGCCAGGCAGTTGGTGGTGCAGGAGGCGTTGGAGACAAAGTTCATGGAGGGATCGTAGGTCTTGTGGTTCACGCCCATGACAAACATCGGGGTATCATCCTTGGAGGGGGCGGACATAACGACCTTTTTGGCGCCGGCATCCAGATGGGCCTGAGATTTTTCCTTGGTCAGGTTGATGCCGGTGGCCTCTACGATATACTCTGCGCCGACGGCAGCCCAGGGAATATTTTTTGCGTCCATTTCATTAAACACCTTGATCTCGTGGCCATTGACGACGATCGCGTCCTCCTTGACCTCAATGGCGCCCTGGAAACGGCCGTGCACGGAATCGTATTTCAGCATGTAGGCCATGTAGTCGGGAGAAATAAAGGGGTCGTTGATACCGACGAACTCCACACCTTCGCGATTAATGCCGGCGCGCAGCACCAGGCGGCCGATACGGCCGAACCCATTGATACCAATTTTGATAGACATTGTTCGTATCCTCCTCATTATTATCAAATCTGTGATGAACAAACCATTTTAGCTGGATTTATTATACCGAAATCACGGGAAAGAATATACGTTATTTTCACCAAATAATTCCAGCGATATTCAGCAAAACAACGGAATAGCCGAGAAAAAACGACAAAAACCGACAGGAAACTTGTATTTTTGACAAAACCTGATAGAATAAATAAAACGTTGAGAAATTCCTTTTTCTGGCCTGCCGGGGTCCTTTTGGGCTGATTGCTTGAAAAAGATAAATTTGGCACTGGTAAAATCGTGATTTCTGCCGATGCTAAAGCAGAAAAATCCTATTGAGTCAGAGAGGGAACGATTGTGACACAACGGAGTGATGAAGAAAAGAAACTATTAAACGAGGTTCTGCCCAATGTGGCGGCACAGATGCGCGGACCTCTCAGCGTGCTCCACGCCAGTCTCCAGAAGATGATCCAGACAGATATGCCAGGCACTGCGCTACTTAACCAAAGTTACTATCAGTTGCTGCGCCTGGCAGGAAATCTGTCTATGGCGGAATTGCTGGACGGAGAGCACTATTTGCGTAAGCGGGAAAATGGAGATATTGTGGTATTCTGCCGGGAGCTGGCCGAGCAGGTGGGGCTTCTGGCCGAGGAGCAGGATGTGACGGTGCAATTTTCCTGTGCGGCGCAGTCCTGTGTGATTGCTTATGATGCGCGCCTGATGGAACGGCTGTTGCTGAACTTGTTTTCCAATGCGTTGAAGTTTACAGGCCCGGGCGGGAAAGTGACGCTGACGGTGCAGGTGCACAAGAGCGATGTGCTGCTGAGCGTGGAGGATACGGGCTGCGGCATGGCACCAGAAATGATGAGTGTGCTGTTTGACCGGTATCTTCACAGCGAGCGCATGGACCCACGGCCCCATGGGCTTGGACTTGGCCTTCCGCTTTGCCGGGCGATCGCTGAAGCCCATGGTGGGCGTATTTTTGGGGAATCCAAATTGGGCAAAGGCACGAAGATCACGGTGTCTTTGCCGAATGAACGCGGTTTGGTACAGCATGTGAGGGAATCGTTTGACTACGCGGGAGGGTTTGACCACGTACTGTTGGAGCTGTCGGACGCTCTCAATACCAGGGCTTATGAGAGGCATTCGTAACCCCGTCATGCGGTATAAAGTAGAAAGAGCCACCGGAGCATATGCTCCGGTGGCTCTTTTTATTCGCTGAAAGGGCGGGGAAACGGTCAGGAGAAGTTGGTATCCTCAAAGTATTTGGCGAATTGATCAATGGCGATATAAAAGCGATCCGTAACCGAGGTGGGATCACCGCTGGCATAAAATTCCATGGTCAGCTTTTCGCTGTGCGGATTTTTGGAGGCCTCGTAAATCGTTTGCAGAGTTTCCATGGGGAAAGCGAACGTGAAATGCTCCACATCCTGTTCGATGGCAACGACTTTAAGGATATACAGACTTTCCGAAGCATTCATGATAGAGAGAAAACGGCTTTCCTGGCTTTTGAAGTCCATGGTCAGATAGCAGGAAGCACCGTCTGTCGTCATGGTCAGACCAGTGATGCCGACTTTGCCGGCATTATCGGCGGGGATTGTAAAGCCGACGTACAGCGGAGCGTACAGAGAGAAAGATACCCGCAGGGACGGATCCACAATACGGGCGGCTACAGCAGCGACCTCGCTGCGGGTAATTTCGTCATCCGGGCGAAAAGCGCCCATAGCGCTGCCGGTAAAAATGCCGGCGCGGTAGAGCGTGTAGACGCTTAAGGAATCTTTCTGCTCCATGTCCAAGTCTGGAATAGCGCCTAATTCCACCGTGTTAATCTGTGTATATGCTGCTTCCGGTAAGGCGCGGGCCAAAATGCCGGCACATTGCGCCCGTGTGGCGGGAACAGAATAATTTTCGTATTCGTCTGCGGAGGCAAGAATGCCTTTTTCGACAGCATAATCTACATAGGTCTGATACCAAGGGCTGCCCTGCAGAAAAGGTTCTCCATCATTATAATAGGTGCTGTGGATACGGTCGGCCAGCGTAATGATTTCGGCCAGTGTGATCGCGCCGTCAGGGTGGAAAGCGCGTTCACCATAAGTGTTGATGGAACCCTGCATCAGGCCCATGGAATAGACCGTGGATACATAGGGAGCAAACCAGCCGGAAACGTCGGCGAAGGATTCTTCAGAAAAGGTATTGACGGGTTGGAAGTGATCAAAGCTGCCTTTACTCGCCGCAAACGCGCTGAGGCAGAGCGATGCTGCCAGGCATAGGGAAACAAACGCGGTCAAGATGCGTTTCAACGGGTTCACCTCTTTCACAGTTCAAAAAAGCCGGGAGATTTTGGGCGGAGAAAATACCTGTAAGCAATGGCATGTAGGGCGTGCCATTGTATGGCAGAGCTGTTCATTTTTGCAATGGATTGGTTTCATTATAGCATGGGGAATATAGTTTTTATGTTACATCTTCATTACAAAAATTGGAGCGGTTTGCATCTGTCCGCAAGGAAACACTAAAGAAAGAGGTGACGAAATATGAGTGAAAAGACCGAATTGCTGAACTTTATTTACAAAAATGCCAACATGGGAGAGACGGCAATGCCAATGGTGATCGGAATGGTAACCCGGCCGGATCTGCGGGCGGTATTGAGCAGCTGCCTGATGGATTATCGCGCCGTGGGCGGGGCGGCTAAAGAGACGATGCGGCGTTGTGGGCACCGCGGAGAGGATCCTGGAGCAATGAAAAAAGCCATGATGAAAACGGTTTTGCACTGGAACGCGCTGCTTTCTCCGCCGCCGCGGCACATTGCCGAAATGATGATCCGCGGCAGCACCATGGGTGCTATCCAGATGAGCAAGCGCATCAATGCATATCGTTACACGGCTGGGGAGGAAGCGTTGATGCTGGCAGAAAGGCTGCTGAAGGTGGAGGAGGAGACCGTTGAGCGGATGAAGGCTTTTTTGTGAGGAAGAGAAGAATCAAAAATGAAAATAGAAAAAACAGTGTAATGGGAATGAAAAGTAACCGCACCTTATTCGGCTATGACGGTGCATTTCAGAGGGGCTTGCGGTATCTAATGCTTCTGGCAGGCAGTGGGGTTCATCTGTGAAGCAAAGTTTCATGACTGGGGCCATGGGGTCAAGCTTATCAGGAGCAATATTCCATGCGGTGAGACAATGGCTAAAAGAACAGCTTGAATGGGATATAAGTCCAGATAAAGTGAGAATGATAAACCCACGCACAGATTACTCGGAATTTCTGGGATTGAAAGTATAGGCTGTCCGAAAAGACAACAAGCCGGGGTGCAAAGAATCAATGCCCCTGGTGGTGCAATTATATATTCATAATGCGAGAAATATTATTTGCGCAATTGCACTATTTCTCGGGCTTGTTTGCAGCATCGAGTTTTGCGGGTGCAGCTGCCGTCGTGTTTGAAGATGGGAACGGAAAAGTATGCGTCACCGGGATGTGACCGCCCGCTCGGCGGCGCAGTGCAGATTGGTCAACGCAAAGAAATTTTATAGATTTTTCAGAAAGTTGCACGTTCGCGTGCGACTTTTTTGCGTTTTGGGGGATGGGATAGAAGGAGGGGAATGATGAAAGGAACAGCATGGACACGGGAAAAACAGATTTTCTGCCGAACCTATCTGCAGACGCCGGATGTGGAGCGGGCGGAACAGGCGTCTGGAGTGGAAGACGGGTATGTTTTGCTGCGGCAGAAAGATGTGCGGCGCTATTTGACGAAGGCACGCCAGGGAGTGCAGGATGCGATTCAAAAAGAGGATGTGGTGCGCTGCCTTTGCCGTCTGGCTTTTTCAAGGCCAAACGATGCGATCGCATTAGCCTGCGGGCAGATTCACGGCGGCATCGAGGCAATGGATCTGGCGGCGGTGGCAGAATTCAAACACCGGGAGGGACAGACGGAGGTCAAGTTCCTGGACCGTGTGCGGGCGCTGCAGGCGCTGGGCGAGCTGTTGGGCGGCGAAGGCGGGGATGACACGGCCCAGGCCTTTTTCCAGGCACTGGAAGATGCAGCGAGTGTGGCGGAAAAGCGGGGGAGCGAAACAGTGGATTGAACTTTTCGAGAAAACAAAAACAAGTGTTGACCTGGTGGTGCGCTGCGTCGCCGGCACATACCTGCGATGCGCTGATTTGCGACGGGGCGGTGCGCAGCGGCAAGACCGTGTGCATGGCACTGAGCTTTTTGTGCTGGGCGACAGCGTGCTTTGACGGGGCGCAGTTCGGCATCTGCGGCAAAAGTGTGAGCGGCGTGCGGCGCAATGTGGTGGCGGCGGTGGAACCGTGGCTGCGGCGGCTGGGGTTGCGGTGGACCGAAAACCGCACAGAGCATTATCTGGAACTGGGCTGCCGCGGAAGGAGCAACCGCTTCTATCTGTTCGGCGGATACGACGAAAAAAGTGCGGCGCTGATTCAGGGCATCACTTTTGCCGGCGTGCTGCTGGACGAGGCGGCGCTGATGCCGCGCTCTTTTGTGGAACAGGCCTGCGCCCGCTGCTCCGTGGAGGGGGCGCGGTTATGGTTTAATTGCAACCCGGAGAGCCCGCAGCATTGGTTTTACCGGGAGTGGATCTTAAAAGCGCGGGAGAAAAACGCACTGCATCTGCACTTCACTATGGAGGATAACCCGGCGCTGAGCGAAGCGGTAAAGCGGCGTTACCGCACGACGTACTCAGGAGCTTTTTACCGGCGGTTCGTTTTGGGCGAGTGGACCCGGGCTCAAGGGCTGGTGTACGACTTTTTTGATCGGGAGAGGGACTGTGCGGCACCTGTGGACGAGCCGTGCGAAGCATATGCGGTATCGGTGGATTACGGGACAGCAAATCCGGCTTCTTTCGGGCTGTGGGGCAGACGGGGGACAGTATGGTACCGCATCGACGAATACTACTACGCTTCCCGCCGGGAAGGGAAACAAAAAACCGATGCGGAATATGTGGAAGAATTATGGCGCCTGCTGGATGGGCGCAGGCCGGACGTAGTGGTTGTGGATCCGTCGGCGGCCAGCTTTATCGAAGCTTTGCGGCGCACGGGTTTGCGGGTGCAGAAAGCGGACAACGATGTGCTGTGGGGCATCCGTGTGACAGCGGGGATGCTCAAAGAGAAAAAACTCATTCTTTGCAGTAACTGCGCCGATTGTTTGCGGGAGATGGAACTGTATTGCTGGGAAGAGGGGGCAGTGCGGGACGTTCCCCGCAAGGAGCATGACCACGCCATGGATGAAATGCGGTATTTTGCGGCCTATCTTGCACAGCAGGAGCGAGGAGATGGATTTTATGCTGCTGCTGTGGTTCGCCGGGCCGGATGAAAAGGAGGGGACAAGCATGAAATGGAGAAAAAAACGGGAGCCCGGTGTGCCGGCGACAGTACAGCTGCGCGCGGTATCCCGACAGCCCTTCGGCGCGCTGGAATCCTATGTGCCGCTGCACAATGGGGAAATTGCTCTGTATCGGGCGGTGCGGGAAGCGGTGCCGATTGTGGATGCGGCGCTGATGAAAATCATTCGTTTGGTGGGCGGCTTTGTGGTGCGGTGTCCGGAACGGACCGTGCAGGAAGAGCTGGCACATTTTCTGCGGACGGTGCCGGTGGGCCGCGCGCAGCGGGGGCTGGATCATTTTCTGGAGCAGTATTTGGATTCCATGCTGACCTGCGGGCGGGCTGTGGGAGAGATCGTGCCCTGCAAAAGGGGCGGCGGCATCGCGGCGGTGCTGTGTGCTGAGGCCGCGTCAGTAGAGGTGCGCGAGGGCGTCTCGCCGCTGGACTTTATGCTGTGTGTGCGCGATGAAACCGGTGCGCTTCAGCCTGCGCCGCGGCAGGATCTATTGCTGTTTACGCCATTTAATCCGGAAAACGGCAGCCCCTACGGTGTGTCGCTGCTGCGCTCTATGCCGTTTTTGACGGAGATTTTGCTTAAGATTTATCATGCGATCGGTCAGAACTGGGAGCGTGTGGGCAACGTTCACTTTGCCGTAATTTATAAGCCGGAAGGGGACACGGACCGGGCGCTGGCCAGGGAGCGCAGTGAACAGATTGCCCGGGAGTGGGCCAGCGCTATGGAAAGCGCCAAAGGCAGCTATGTGCGTGACTTTGTGGCGGCAGGCAATGTGGATATCAAAGTAATTGGCGCGGACAATCAGGTGCTGGACAGCGAAGTGCCGGTGCGGCAGATCCTGGAGCAGCTGATCGCGCGGACGGGCATTCCGCCGTTTATGCTGGGGCTGAACTGGTCGAGCACGGAGCGGATGAGTTCTCAGCAGGCGGATATGCTGACCACGGAGATGGACGCCATCCGGCGCACGCTGACGCCGGTGGTGGAAAAGGTGTGCCGGATGTGGCTGCGCACGCAGGGCTATGCGTGTGATTTCGAAGTGGTGTGGGACACCATCAATTTGCAGGACGAGGTGGAAGACGCCAAAGCCCAGCTCTATCTGGAGCAGGCGCGCCAACTGCGGCTTGCCAATGACAAGGAGGAGTTCGGATGAGAGAGGTTCAGAAAAGCCTGCCACCGGAGACACTGTGTGCGCAGCAGGCGGCAGATATGGCACAGATCAACGCGCTGGCCAAAAGGGAAATGACACCCGAAGAGGTGTATACCTTTTCCGTGCGGCTGTGCGACAACGAAATCGACCGGGACGGAGAGCGCTTTGATGAACAGACGCTGCGGGAGCTGGCGGCGCTGTTTATAGGGAAAAGCGGCATCTTTGACCACTGCTGGTCGGCCCGGGGGCAGACGGCGCGCATTTACCGCGCGGAGGTATGCCGCGAGGAAGGGCGCACCACGGCGGCAGGGGATGGATACTGCTATGTGAAAGCCATGGCCTATATGCCGCGCACTGAGGGAAACCAGGAACTGATTGAAGAGATCGAGGCGGGTATCAAAAAAGAGGTATCCGTGGGGTGCAGTGTGCGCGAGGCGGTATGCTCGGTGTGCGGCGCGGCGCGGGGCGAATGCGAGCATGTGCACGGAAAACGATATGACGGCAGGCTGTGCTATACGGAGCTGCGGGGAGCGGAGGATGCTTACGAATGGTCGTTCGTGGCGGTGCCGGCCCAGCGGGAAGCCGGCGTGATGAAACGATTTTCGCCCCAGACACGCCGGACGCTGAAAGCGTTCCTGCGCACAGAAGGCCATAAGGAAGCTCTGACGGAACTGGAACAGCTGGAGTGGGAAGCGGCGCTGGGCAAACGCTATTTAGATCATTTGCGCAGGGAGACGCTGCGCTATGCCTGCCTGGCTGAGCCGGAACTGAACGAAAAAATTTTTGCATCGGCCCTGCAAAAACTCAACGAAGGAGAGCTTTTGGAGCTGAAACGGGTGTATCAGGCAAGAGAAGAACACGCGGCGGAGCAGCCGCAGCTGTCCTATGGGGCGCGGGAGCAAAGCATGGCGGACGGCAGTGCATTTTTGATTTGAGGAGGAAGATAAATGAAAGTTTCATACGAGGGAATCGGCGCATGGAGCGCCACATTTGAAACGGCGGATGCCAGAGAGGGCCAGGTAGTGAAGCTGAGCGCACCGCGCACAGTAAGCCCGTGCGCGGCGGGAGATGCTTTCTGCGGCGTAGCGGGGCCTGTGCGCGGCGGCGTGTGCGGCGTACAGCTGGGCGGCTTGGCAGAGGTCAGCTATACCGGGACGGTGCCCGGTGTGGGCAACATTGGTTTGACCGCCGACGGCAGCGGCGGCGTGTGTGCGGCGGAAAGCGGAGCGGAGTACTGGGTGTTGGCGGTGGATGAAAGCGCCGGGCGCTGTGTGATCAAGCTTTAAGGAGGAAGAAACGATGGCATATCATTTTGACACGATAAAGCTGGAAAAGGGCATGTATGCTGAGAGCGGCAGGAGTTTTTCCCGCGTTTTGGAAGAACTGGATCCCGGCGAGCAGTACCGCGGCACGGCGCTGGAGGGATTGGACGCGTATCAGCGTCAGCTGAAGCGCTTTGATATCAAGGTAAAAGGTGCGCTGAGCGATGTGGTGGAGAAGTTTTTCCACACTACGGAGTCGGCAGTGCTGTTTCCGGAATTTGTGGCGCGGGCGGTGCGCCAGGGTATGGAAGAGGAAAACCTTCTGCCCCATATTACCGCGGCGGTGACACAGTTTGATGGGATGGATTATCGCTCCATTGCCTCGGTGCCGACCAAAGAGGATAAGGCGCTGCGTGTGGTGGCAGAGGGCGCCGCGCTGCCGGAAACCACGGTGAGGGCCCAGAGCAGCCTGGTGCGGCTGCACAAACGCGGCCGGATGCTGGTCGCTTCCTATGAAGCAATCCGTTTTCAGAGGCTGGATCTGTTTGCGGTGACGTTGCGTCAGATTGGCGCGCACATTGCGCGGATGCATCTGGAAGATGCCATTGATGTGATCATGAAAGGCGACGGAAACAACAACGCGGCCCAGAGTTATAAGATCGGCACGAAACCCATTTCCGGTACGGCGGGCAGCATGAGCTACGATGCGCTGCTGGACTTCTGGGCGCAGTTTGACCCGTATGAAATGAATACCATGCTGGTGAGCAGCGACGTGATGCTGGGCCTTCTGAAGTTGGAGGAATTCCAGAATCCGCTGACGGGGCTGAATTTCCAGGGCACTGGTACTCTGACCACGCCTCTGGGTGCCACACTGCTGCGCACTTCGGCGATGCCGGCAGGTACGATGATCGGTATGGATAAGAATTATGCACTGGAGCGGATCACTGGCGGGGAAGTGCAGGTGGAGTATGACAAACTGATCGACCGCCAGCTTCAGCGCGCTGCCATCACCAGCGTTTCCGGTTTTGCCAAGCTTTATCAGGACGCGTCGAGGGTGCTGACACTGCAGTAAACAGACGCAGAAGGAAACAGGAGGGACGGGAATGGACATGGAAACAGAAATCCAGATGCTGGCCCAAAGCATGACTGGCGCGGATCAGGGAGAGCAGGACTATCTTGCGGCACTGTGCGCGGCGCAGTGGGAACGAATTAGCCAGATGCTCCCGGAAGAAACAGAGAGCGGGCGCAGCCGCCTGATCTGCGCGGCGGCAAGCCTGGCTGCGGCGGATTATTTCAATACCAAAGGCGCAGCGGGTACTGCTTCGTGGAGCGCCGGCGATGTGAGCGTACACAATCGGGATGGAGCATCCTGCGCCGCGGCAGCCAGGGAACTGCGTGCTGCGGCAGAGCGGCTGCTGGCGCCGCTGTGCAGCGACGGCGGCTTTGCCTTCTTGGGGGTGCGGGGATGACGGAATCCTTTGCTGATATCCTGCGGCATTTTGGGGCGAGGGTGGAGATTGAGCACGAGAATGCCCTGGCGCAAACGAGAGCGTTTGTGCAGCTGATTCGGTGCCAGGAGACCAAAGAACCCTGGGAGGAAACCAATTTCGGCGCGGCGGATCTGCGGCGCTGGCTGTATATCGGACCGAAAGAACAGCCGCTGCAGGCAGGTGATAAAGTGCGCGCCGGCGGTGCGGCGTATGTGGCGCAGCATGCGGCGGCCATCTATGTGGGAGCGGAAAAATCCCATTGGTGGGGTATTCTGCGGCTGGAAAGAGAGGGGCTGGTATGAGCGGAGGACTGGAAACCGTGCAGACACTGCTGGAACAGGTGCTGGAAAAGCATGGGATTCCCACGGTAGGAGCTTGGGATCGAGCGCGGCTGCCGGCTCTTTCCGGTGCGGCGGCGGTGCTGGGTGTGCAGGAGACGCAAAGCGGGCCTGCAGCACTGTGGAACTATCTTGGTCAGCAGTGGGATGCAGAACGGGGCGAAATAGTAGAGCGCTACGGTCGGGTGCTGGAACTGAAGCTGTATGTGGATTTCTATGCGCCGCACGGCAGCGCAGCGGAGATCGAAAAGGGTTTTGAAATGCTGGAAAAGGAATTATTTGCGCCGCTGGCGGAGGGACTGCGGGCAGATGCGGTGCAGCGCGGCGAGATTGGTGCTGACGGCAAGAGCGGATATCTTAAGGGGCGGTGCACTGTGGCGTGCCGGGCCTATTTCACAGCGGTGCGCGCCGAAGAAGGCGCAGCACTGACTGATTTTCATTTGAAAGGTGTGGTGCAATGAACAGCACAGTGATGCATGAGCGGCCGGGGGTGTATTCTTCCTATGATGCTTCTTCGGCCATCAGCGGAGGTACGGCCAAAAAGGTGATCGGCGTAGCGGCCAGGGCTGCGAAGGGAGAGGCGAACAGAGCCGTGCGCCTCACAAGCTATACCGCAGGAGTGAGCGCTTTTGGCGAGGATAACGAAAGCAGTGCTATGGAGGGGCTGCTGCGGCTGCTGTATCAAAATGGTGCGGCTGCAGTGGCTGCAGTGGCCGTGGCGGCTCCGGCGGATAAGCAGGACTATGAGGCGGCGTTTGCCGCATTGAGTGCGCAGGAAGATGTGAGCGTCGTTGTGTGCGACAGTGCGGACACAGAGGTTTTGCAGGCGTTGCGCGACAGTGTGACAGCAGCTTCCAGCGCACGCCGGGAGCGCATTGCTGTGGCCGGCAGCGAGGAAGAAACCGTGAGCGCCATGATCGAGCAGGCCGAGGCTCTCAATAGCGAGCGCGTGGTGCTTTTGGGCGGTCGGGCATTGGACAGCGGCGGCGAAATGCTGAGCGGTCCGGCGGCTGCGGCGGCGGTGGCAGCGGTGATCGCGGCCACTGCCGATCCGGCAATCCCCCTCAATGGTGCGCCGTTGGAGGGCATAAGTGGTGTGGCGGCAGATTTCAGCGACGATGAGATCGATCTGCTGGTGCGCGGCGGCGTGACGCCGCTGGAAGGCAACGCGGGAATTGCAAGCCCCGTGCGGGGTGTGACCACCCGTACCACGACTGGAGGAGCATCGGACAGTACCTGGCGCGAACTGAGCACAGTGCTGATTGTGGACAATGTGATCCCACAGATCCGCAGCGCGCTGCGCAGAACGTTTAATCGGGCCAAGAACACGGCGCAGACCCGCAGCGCCGTGCGCTCCCGGGTGATCGTGGAATTGGAGAACAAACGCCAGGCAGAGATCATTGACGGCTATGGCGATGTGACGGTTCGTGCTTCGGAGGAAAACGCCACGGTGTGCGAGGTGGAATTTTCTTTTGCGGTGGCCCATGGGCTGAACCAGATCTATCTGACGGCGCATATTACGATTTGAAAGAAGGAGGGCGAAGGATATGGAGGTTTCGGGTTTTCCCACCAGCAGCGATATTTATCTTGAGGTGGAGGGGAGAAAGGTGGCCGTGGTGCAGAGTTATACGGCCAAAGCCAGTAAGACCAGCCAGAGTGTGGAAGCGTTCGGCGAGAGCGAACCAGTGGCGATTCTGCCGGGGCAGACTCAGTACAGCCTGACGCTGAAACGCCTGTACGCTACCGATGAGGCTATCAGCGATGGGATCAATTTTTATGATTTGGCGGATTTTTCTCTGGTGATCTGCAAACCGGACCGTAAGGTGATCTACAGCGGCTGCCAATGGGGCAGTATTGCCGAGGAAGGACAACTGGGTGCCATGGTGGCTGAGAGCGTGAACGTGCTGGCGGCTAAACGCATGGAGGTGGCGGCCTGATGGAAAAAGCGCTGTATCGGCTTCTCAATGAAGAACGAGCGCAGGATTTCGTGCTGCGAGGGCAGAAGGTGCATATGGTGCTGCTGAGTGCCGCGGAGCTGTTGGAACTGCGCGCCAAAGAAAGCGCAGAGGAAGGCGGCGACGCTTTTGCGGACGGCGTGCACGGCTGTGCGGCGCTGGCGGCCCGGTGCCTGTGCATCCGCGGAACGCCAGTATTCCAAAGCGCCCAAGAAGTGCTGCAGACGCTGAGCGCAGAGGAAATCAACGCTGTGGTGGCGGCCTACAGCGCGTGGAGCAGGGAGATTGACCCCGGGTTCGACTGCGGTGAAAGGAGTGCCGAAGCGCTAAAAAAAGTTTGAGGCACGCGCCGGAAGAGAGGCTGCGGTGGCGTGTGCTCAAACAGTTTGGTGTTTTGCCCGGGGAAAAACGGGCAAGACGCATGACGCGGCGGGAACTGCTGTACTGCGTTTTGCAGCAGCAGCTGGATGGTGAAGAGGCGCTTTCTGAACTTTGCCCGGCATGCCGAGCCGCCGCTATGGAACGGCGGTGCACCGTTTGCGGTGCGCCGCTGATAGATACGGAGGGGACGGAGAACACGGCGTTTGACTGGGAACGTTATCAAATTATGAAAGAGGGAAGATCCGTTTGACGTATTGGAGGGCGTTGGAGGAGCGCAGCAGGATTCTCTGGCAGACGCTGTTTCGTCAAAGTACTTTGATTGAGCAGAACGTGCCAGTTTATATAAATACCCGTTCTGCGCCGAAAGGTGCGGAGGGGGAGGGGCAGGCGGCGCTGCAGCCGCCTGCCCCGGAAGAGTCCGCCTGGACGGCGGGTGCAGAGGCAGAAGCGCTGCGGCAGCCGCCTGCCCAGGAAAATACCGCTGCTGCGGTATGGGCGCGTCCGGCGGCGCGGAAAGAGACACTGGAAGATGTGGAGGAACGGACGCTGCCGGATCTTCTGCGGGCAGGAACGGAACGTGTGGAGAGTACGTTTGGCTACCGGGTCCCGGGAGGAGGAAATGCATTCACCCCGGCTTCTGGTGACGGTGCAGCGCAGCTGCTGAAAAAGCTTCGGCAGATTGAGCGGAGCAGCGCGCCGCCGGCGCGGCAGGACAGTTATGCGGCTGCAGAAAAAGAAAACGAGCGGGACCGTTTGACGGCGGAGGTGGAAATGGCGGATTGGTCGGCTTGGCTGGAACGGGACGCCCGCCGCTACGATGGCGGGTTTGAATTGATGTAAGGAGGAAAGACATGGCTAAATTACAGCCCATGCGCTATAAAAACTATGTCTGGCCCCACAATCCGAGGAGTTACAGCATCACCTATCACCGCCGCCTGACGGCGCGGGAGGTGCCCTACGGTTATTATGTACTGCAGAATCTCGGACAGGGAATGCGTGTGATGAAAGGCAGCGGCGAATTTGTGGGGGAAGGCGCTTATGAAGAATTCAAACGCTTGGCTACGGTGTATTACGACGGCGGCGAGGGGGTGCTGGTGCATCCATGTTGGCAGTCGGCCCATGTGTACTTTGCGGCATTGTCTCTGGCGCAGGCACCGCGGCCGGATTATGTGGCGTACACCTTTGAATTCTGGGAAAGCTGTGATTTGTATGAACCGGAGCTGCAGGAAACAGCAGCGGGCACCGCGGCTGCATCTGGGCCGTCCGCAGGAAGCGGAGGCGGGCGCACCGCGGGACAGGTGTGCTATCACACTGTGCGCAAAGGCGAGACGCTATGGGGAATTGCGCGCAGATACGGCATATCGCTGGAGGTGCTCCTGGAATGGAATCCCGGCATCAAAAACCCCAATTACATTACGATGGGACAGAAGGTGCGTGTGACATAATGGAGGCGGTTGTACAGCTTTATGGCGGCGGAAGCGTAGTGCTCGCGCCTCTTTTGGAATGGGAAACGACTCTGACAGGCGGCGTACCCTGCGACAGTTTTTATTTGAAATGCCCGTATCATGCGGCGCAGGCTGCACTTTTGGAACGGGCCTGGCGTGTGACGCTGCAGGAGAAGGGGACGGTTTTGCTCCGGGCGGTGGTGGATGAAACGGAAATCGTGCAAAACGGCGCCGGGCAGACACTGGAGATTAGTGGCCGCGGCCTGGCTGCGCTGTTGCTGGACAACGAGGCGGAGGCCGTGACCTATACCCGGCCCACACTTTCAGAGCTGCTGCGCCGTCATGCGGCACCCTATGGCCTGTCCTGGGGGATGTTTTCGGAACTTCAAGGGCAAGCGGAGTACAGTGTGTCCAGTGGTGAAAGTCAGTGGAGGGCGCTGGAAGGATTTACCCGGTGGGTCGGCGGGTTCGTGCCGCGTATCACGGCGGAAGGACTGCTGCTGCCTGCAGCGTGGAAGGACAATGGAAGACGGTTTGTGATCGGCGCCGGGACGCCGCTGCTGGAGCTGCGTTGGCAGGACCGGCGCTATGGTGTGTATTCGGAAGTGCTGGTGGTAGACAAAGTGCGCCGCCAGAGGCAGCGGGTGGAGCACACGGCGTTTCTGGATCGGGGCGGCTGCTGCCGGCGGGTACTGTATGTGCCAGGGCGCAGCAGCAGCGCGGCGATGCGCTATACGGGGCAATATCAGATCGAACGCTCCCGGGAGGGGGCTCGGCAGCTGACGGCGGTGCTGCCGGGAAGACAAGGAGCAGCGCCGGGAAGCGTGATACGCATGGAGCGCAGTGATATCGGCATTCAAGGCGACTTCTATGTGGAAGAGGCGGCGTATTGCTGCAATGCTGCAGGAGAAACGACAACACTGCGTATGAGGAGGCTGGAAGAATAATGTGGCTATCACAAAAGCTGCGCGCAGCGCGCACCGCGGAGGAAACCGCGGCAGATTTAGGTGTGACCACTATCGGCGGCGACCGGGCAGGGGTGTATACCCGGGGAGAGGTGCGGGATCTTCCTGTGTGTACACCAGGCGGCATGCTTTGGCAGCCCAAAAGCGGCGACCAAGTAGTGGTGCTCAAAGGCGGCCCCGGCGGGGAGGAAGTCTTTGTGCTGGGCACACACAAGGAGCAGAGGGCAGCAGCACTGGAGGATGGAGAGGTGTATCTCTTTTCTGAGAGAGCGTCCATTTGCCTGCGCAACAATGGCACCATTGAACTAACCGGGCAGCTGCTGATCAACGGAGAGGCGTATGCTCCGTGCGATTGTGGGACGTCTGTACCGGGCGGGCTGTGAAGTACAGAGGAGAATGAGGCTATGGAGTTAAAAATCAGGAATGGAGATTATGTGGCGCTGGAAAACGGCGGGATGGAAATGGTGGAGGGCAGTGCGGAGTTGATTCAGCGGGTACTGTACCGCTTGACGGCCCGCCGGGAAGGGTTCCCCTTTATCCCTACGCTGGGGAGTACGCTGCATCAGCTGGGTCGGGTAAACGCGCAGGAGTGCAGCAGCGCGGCCGAGGCGGCGGTACGGGAAGCGCTGCATGAGGAGGAGGATCTGGACGTTACCGGCGTGACGCTGGACAATGCGGCACAGGGCCTTTATACGCTGCGCGTTGCGCTGCAGTATAAAGGCGACCCTATCGAGGTGGCGCTGACCATTCAATGAGAGGAGAATGGGATTGAAAACGGTGGAGGAAATTTATCAGGCGCTGTTGGAGGATTTTTCAAAGCGCATCGGGCGGGATGTTTCTCATTCCTGCGATCTGGCGGTGCGGCTGTATGCCGTGGCGGCGCAGGTGCAGGCCCTTTATGTTCAGATGGACTGGGTGCAGCGGCAGAGTTTTCCGCAGACAGCCCAGGGAGTTTATCTGGACTATCATGCGCAGACACGGGCGCTGGAACGCCGTGCTGCAGTAAAAGCTACAGGTACGATGCGCTTTTCCGTGCGTACCGCGCCGCAGGAGGATCTTGCCATTCCGGCAGGAACCGTATGTCTCAACGCTGTGGGGGTGCGCTATGAAACGGTGCGGGAAGCGGCTCTGGCTGCGGGGGAAACCTTCGCGGATGTGCCGGCGCAGGCGGTGGAAGCCGGCGCGGCAGGAAATACGGCGGCGGATACGGTGCTGTTTCTGTCCGCGCCACCGGCGGGTATCGTCAGCTGCAGCAATCCAACGGCTTTCGCCGGCGGAGAGGATGCAGAAGACGATGAAACCCTGCGCGGCCGGATCCTGGACAGTTATCAGCGCCTGCCCAACGGGGCCAACGCCGCTTTTTACGAGACGGAAGCTATGCTGTATCCCGGGGTGGCGGCGGCCAGAGCCGTGGGCCGGGCCAGAGGGATCGGTACGGTGGACGTCTATGTGGCCACCACGGCAGGCGTACCAGAGGAGGCGCTGTGTCAGGAGATCCAGGCGGCTTTGGAACGGAAACGAGAAATCGCTGTCGATGTACAGGTGAAAGCACCCGCGGTGCAGACGGTGGATATCGACGTTGGAGTGCATTTAAGTACAGGAGAGACACTGGAAGCGGCAGAGAAGGCGGTGGAGACAGTACTGCGGGCCTATTTTACCGGTGCGCGTCTGGGTTGTGCGGTGCCGCTGTCCGAATTGTACGCTCTGCTGAACGGCTTGAATGGTATTGCCGGCTATCGCATTCTGTCGCCGGTGGACGATGTGGCGGTGTCGGTGTCTGTACTGCCGGTGCTGGGGGAACTCTCTGTGCAAGCATTGGACTAAAAAGGAGGGAGCGCATTGGGGTATGCAGAATACATCCGGGGATTGCTGCGTCCGGTCGGCATTTATACGTTTGCGCCGGGGAGCATCGGGAACGGTGAAATCGAGAGTATCGGCGCGGCGCTGGACGGCTGTGAAGCGGCAGTGGAGGAAAGCGAGCGGGAAGTGCTGGTGCCCACGGCGAAGGACTGGGGCCTTGCGCTCCGCGAGGTACTGTTTGCAAAAAAACCGGCGGCGCCGACTCTGGAACTGCGGCGTGCGGCAATTCTTGCCTTGCTGCAGATCAGCGGCGATGGCTTTACGATAGAGTCTATCAATCGCGCGCTGAGCGGCTGCGGAATCCGGGCGGTGGTAGCGGAGACCGGGCAGAGCGGGCGCGTGCGGGTGACTTTTCCCAACACGGCGGGAATTCCGGAAGAGTTTGACCAGATTGCGGGCATCATTACAGATATCATTCCCTGCCATCTGGAAACGGAATTTTATTTCCGCTATCTGACTTGGGTGGAATTGGAAGCACGCTTTACCAGCTGGGAGAGCATCGAGCAGGGCGGATATACCTGGGAACAGCTGGAGCTTGCCGTATAAAGACAGGGAAAAAACCGCTCCGACGGACATCCGTCGGAGCGGTTTTTAACTTGCGGGAGAGACGCGCTTAAAAATCGTCATCATCGTCATCATCGGCGTAACGATCTGGCTCCTTGTGCATATGGTAGGAGACAATCAGCAGGAAAATACCTGCCAAAATCGCGGTGACAACCAATTCGTTGTTGCCTGTGCCGCGCAGAACCAGCGCTGCGCCGATGAACAGAATACCAAAGGTAAGACAGATGAGGGACTTGGGATTTTTCATAGATGGCCTCGATTCCGATAAAGTTTCAATTTTCCTTTCTATTATAGCGTTTTTGCGGAAAAAGTCAAGAAAATGCGGAAACGGTCACAGTGCGGCGCGATAAATGGCGCGTACATCATCCGGCGTCAGCTTGCAGGGATGGTTCTGAAGCATCATGGCAGAAACCTGGAAACAGTTTTCCGTCATCCAGTCAATGTCCTCCTCCTGCACGCCCTGCTCGGACAGAGTGCAGTTCAGATCGATGCGTTCAAGAAAACGGCGTATAGCGTCCGGGCAGTCGGCGGCTTTTTTTCCGCCCAGCAGTTTGGCAATAGTTCGGAACTTTTCGGGCGCGGCGGACAGGGTGTGCTCATAAACTATGGGCGTCAGCGCGGCCAGACCGCAGCCGTGGACAATGTCGCGCAGGCCGCTGGCGGGGTGCTCGATGCCATGGGGCGCTACGACGGAGCTGGTATAAATGCTCATGCCGCCGAATGTGCTGGCCAGAGTGACGGCTTCCCAGGCTTCATCGTCGTCAGGGTTTTCATATACCCGGGGAAGGAATTTGACGCTCAGTTCCATACCGCGTAAGGCCATGATTTCGGAAAAAGGCTGCCCTTTGCGGGAGAGAAATGCCTCCATATTGTGGCATAGCGCGTCAAAGCCCACAGCGGCCAAAACAGGTTTTGGCATGGTTTTCATCAGCAGCGGGTCCACGATAGACACCGTTGGAAGATAGTCGTTGTTGCGCATACCCCGTTTGTCGTTCGTGGCGGGATCCGACAGCACGGCGGTGCCGTTGACCTCGCTGCCGGTGCCGCAGGTGGTAGGAACGGCAATCAGCGGCAGAATGGGCTGAGGGGTGCGGCGCAGCAGCTGATAATCAAGGATATCTCCTTCGCACCGGCACATTAGGGCGATGGCTTTGGCGGCATCCATAATGCTGCCGCCGCCCAGCGCTACGACCAGATCGCATTTTGCTTTCCGGCCAAAGGCTGCGCCTTCCATTACGGTAGTGGTCAGCGGATTCTGGGTAACTTTATCAAATACGACGCTTTCCACGCCGGCGTCTTTCAGCAGTGCGGCGGCGCGGTCCAAAAGGCCGCTCTTTTTTGTACTGCTGCGGCCGGTGACCAACAGGGCGCGTTTGCCCAGTTTGGCGGCTTCCGAGCCCAGCTGTTCGATGCATCCGCGGCCAAAAACAATGTGGACAGGGAGATTATATTCAAATTCCATGAACTGCATTCCTTCCTCTTTTTCTGATTGGGATCTTAATAACCCAGCGTTTCGCCGATCAGGACTACCTCGGTTTCCCCGATCCCCTTGACAGGCTCCCACAGCACTACCAGGCCACGGCAGATGCGATCAGGGCTGGAACAATCGTAGCATTTGTCGCCGTGTAGGGCGCAGGGGGTCTTTTTTTGCAAACGCTGGGCGTTTTTGGGGCTGGCGATATTGCGGGCGCGCCACAGGGCGGCGTCATAATCGGCCGCAATTTTATTGATGCCGGTGACCAGGTAGAGCTTTTTGTGGCCGTACAGTGTGGCAGCGACCCGATTGCCTGTGCCGTCAATGTTGAGGATCTCGCCGGTTTCGGCAATTGCGTTGACGGAAGAAAGGTATACATCAGCCCGTTCCGCCTTGCGGTAGGTTTCTTCCTGGGACGTACCCTTGGGGGCATACCACTGCCAGAACACTTCATTATGGGCGGCGAGTTTTTCGTAAACGCCCATATCCCGCAAAGTGACGGAGCCGCCGACACCTACGCTTTGGCTATCGATCGACCGGTCAAGGTAATCTGCCGCTTGGGCGGCAGTGTCAAAATAGGATACGGTGAAACCGCGTTTTTTCAGGTTCTCCATGGTTTTTGCTACATTCATAACAAAATCTCCCTTCTTTTCGTTTCACCCGTTCTGTTTTACGGGAATAAACGCTCTTTTTCGTATACATATCCCTTGTAGTGTATATACACTATATGATGCAGAGATCCATTTGTCAATAGCGAAAAAAGAGACGTATCTGCAAAGCAGATACGTCTCTCTTGGTGACCCGTCGGAGATTCGAACTCCGGACCCATTGCTTAAAAGGCAATTGCTCTGCCAACTGAGCTAACGGGTCACATCATGTGCGCGCAGGACGCGCATTTATAAAAAATACAGCTGAAAGATCGCTGCATCCGGTATGCTGGCTGGGATGGCTGGACTCGAACCAGCGAGTGAGGGAGTCAAAGTCCCTTGCCTTACCACTTGGCTACACCCCAATACAAGGGGAAAATTCGTGGGGCCGGACAGCACGTCCGACCCGCTGAACTTTCTCTGGGGTGGGTGAAGGGATTCGAACCCTCGGCCTCCAGAGCCACAATCTGGCGCGCTAACCAACTGCGCCACACCCACCATAGCGGATTCCGTTGGGTGGAACCAATGCTGCTGACTTCCTGCCCGCCTGAAGCAGATTCATCGGAAAAAGATGGTACGCCTGGAGGGATTCGAACCCGCGACCTACCGCTTAGAAGGCGGTTGCTCTATCCAACTGAGCTACAGGCGCATATGGAGCAGGTGATGGGAATCGAACCCACGTCCCCAGCTTGGAAGGCTGGTGCCCTAGCCGTTGTGCTACACCTGCAGATATGGCAGGAAAATGTCAGCCTTGAAATGATAGCATAACCAAAGGGCTGTGTCAAGAGAAAACGGAAAAAAACGGGAAAATCTTTTGAAAAATGCTGTGGATTTTGCATTTGGACTGTCTGAAGCGACCGTTCAGGCTGTCGTTGGAGCGAACAGCCCGGCAGCGAAGGCGGCAAAGCAGCAGAGCGCCGCGCCCTGTAAAATCAGAAGGAGAGGGATGCCGAAACGGAAATACCATTTGCGCGTTTTGTGATGGAAAATGCGCATGCCCAGCAGCGCGCCGGCACTGCCGCCCAGAAGAGAGAGCAGAAAGAGTGTTTTTTCCGGGATGCGCCAGGACTCGCGCCGGGCACGCCGCTTATCTGCGCCGAAAGCCGAAAAAGTGGCGATGTTGATGGCCAGCAGATACAGTGCCGGCAGATTGTACAGGACTTCCATGAGGCTGCGTTCTCCTTTGAAGGGTATGCGTTTTTTCCATCATACGAGGAACGAAACGCAAAAGCAAGGAGTTTTTTCGCACGGTGCCTTGTCAAATCCACGAAAGCTGGCTATAATGTTTCTATATTTTGACGAACCGAATGCCGAAAAGAAGGGATTTGACAATATGAAGAGAACCGAAATTGCCGCTGTGTATGCCGACGGCGAGGCCTTGAGCGGCCAGGAAATCACCGTCTGCGGCTGGGTGCGCACCATCCGCGACATGAAAACCTTTGGCTTCATCGAACTCAACGACGGCAGCTGCTTTAAAAATCTGCAGG
>QFCE01002202.1_pt1 | contig 42583 bp, 66 predicted proteins | sample 5346091 | NCBI WGS metagenome assembly QFCE01 (sample SAMN09062252, study PRJNA434731) | Human gut metagenome, whole genome shotgun sequencing project. | isolation source: stool timepoint A chromium assembly | host: Homo sapiens | collected 2015 | reverse complement strand
GCGTGGAGATCACCGTATCTGAGAGAAGGTTTGCTTTGTTTAGAGGGGTTCCCAGCTGGGTCCAACCATCCTTGTTGATCCCATTGAAATCTACGGGAAATGTCCCAGCAATCATGGCCTGCAAAAAGTCCTCATAGGTTGGATAGAGGGACAAGGCCTCCTCCACTGTCTTTAGGTATCGTGAATTCCCGTTCCCTTTCATAATGGCATCTTGCACTAAAACACACCCTTTCTTAAAATTCTCCGCACATGGCCTCTCCCGCCATGAGATAGGATTTATCCATCCATTGGAACATGGATTCTACTTGGACAAGGATCTTTTCCAAATTGTTCGCTTCCTGGAAGGTGAAACTCTGCATATCAGAGTGGGCTTCTGGAAGATCAGGTACAAAGTGGAAAGTCTCTCGAATCCGTTTAACGTTAGAAACATATCCCTTAGATTGCTCTAATGTTGGCTTGTTCTCTTTCACCCAATAATCTCTGCCCGGTTCTGGATTGACTGGAACATACGGGTTTATATACCCACGGGAATATAAGCTATCTGAAAGGAACTCGGCAGCCGTTGTAACCCGGTTCATATCAGTTTCATTATATGCGCCCTTATAGCTTGTCTGTGCAAGCTGAATTAGTTCTTCTTCTGTCTGATCTTCTTTGGATAAAATCGTAAGAAGTTCCTCAATGTCCGCCTGGATACGGTCTGTAATGAGCCGTATGACATAAAGCCGAAAAGAAGAGGACAGACCTGCTTTGTCCGTTGCGGTAACAGTGATGTAGTTCTCCCCCACGCGAAGCGACACCGTATGTGAGAACTGTCCGTGTTTATCAATAGCCGCTTCCTCCCCTCCCACAAGCAAGGTGACAGGAGATGTCGTCACATCCTTTGTTACCCCTTCTACCGTAATAGATTCATCGTCAACGATTTGCCTGTACTCATGCACAGTCAGCTCAGGAGGAACCGTGTCTACAATGTAAACCGAAGATAAATTGGCTTGATTCCCGTCGTTGTCCTGGATGGAGGCGGTCAAGCTGTGATTCCCTTCGCTCAGTTCATTTCGTGGAGTATAGGTGAACTGATACCCTTTCTCCGTGGCCTGCGTGGAAATATCTCCCTCGACCCCATCAATCAGCATAGACAGAGAGGATGGATCAATCCCGGAGCCGTTCTCCTCGTCAAATGCTTCTACAACAAAGGTCGGAACATTGGTTGTCAATATCCCTTCTGCCGGAGATAATAGCTGAATAGTCGGGGGGACTTCCTCTTGCACCGTCAACCGAAGCCCAGGGATATTCGTCCCATCCGTTGTGGTGGAAACGCCCTTGTCATTTGTCGCGGTTATTTCTGTATTGAAATATCCCCCTTCTTCATTGTGGGAGGTTTTGGCCGGAACAATGACAGTCTCATATTTCCTTGTTGTTTCATTAAATGTAAGAGTGTATTCCTGTCCATCGAACGTCGCTTTTACCGTAGTTATCGACATGAACTACACCTCCCCACTTTGAAACTCACCCGACACTCTGATCTCTTCTTGCTCTATCGTCTGCACATCAAGTACGATCACTTGGAGCAATACAGAATCCCCGACATTTGCAGTCGCTGGCGTGAACGTCGCTGAGATCACAATAGGAGACCACTCTTCTGCCATTTAGATCACCCCCATTTTTTCACCACTCCACAATAATGCATCCAGGTTTCCCATCCTGTCCCGGGGTACCGTCTTTTGGGTAGGATGCAATATAAGTTTCTGTATAGCCATCCTCAGAGGTCCACTGTGCATACTTTCCGTTTCTCCCCTGTTCGCCTCCAGCGCCGCCAGAACCTTCCAAGGCTGTTATAGTCCCTCCATAGTCAGGGCCTTTCTGTGCATATACAGCGCCGCTCTGGATGTCCATAATGCCAACCGGATATGGTTTTCCATTTGCAGAAGTGTACACTCCAAAAGTAGTGTCTGTGCCAGGGGTGCCGGGTTCACCGTCGTCCCCACGGCTGCCATTGGTTTCTCCGCCTGCACCGCCTTTCCCGGCAGTTCCACAAGAATAGTCATATTGTTGGTTTGCTATCGCGGTTACCTCGGTAATAAACACATTCCCGCCATCTCCTCCAATGCCGCCAGCCGTGTCTTCTGGGTCAAAAGAATCGCCCCATAGGATATTCCCTGCACCCCCTCCCATACCACCGGCCCCTCCCCCTATCAATGTAACGCGGAATTTCCCAGCCTCTTCCTTTACAAATGTTCCAGAACCTGTCAGAACTGTTTTGTTTGAGTATGCAGAATCATTGGGAGATTGAACGAGATAGGAGGGCATGTTTACCATAACGCCATCTGCCAGGGAGAGCTGTTGCTTATACAATCGAGCAGAGATAGTGGTGAAAAATTGAGTGTCTACACTCTGGATATCTCCGCATTCACTGGACGGATTTCCTCTATGCTGTACTTCGAACGAACGTCCACCATACTCAAACAGGCAGGAAATAACCGCTTTTCTCGCATCATCCGTCGTATGAATAAATGGGTTATCTACGCTTAAAGATATCTCGGATTCGGTGTTATTCCCTGGAAATACCACTTCTTCTCCATCATCCAACGTAAATGTAATGTCCGAAATATCATCATTTGCAGACATTTCAGGATAGGAGTTCATATTGTCTAAGGTAATCCTATTTCCCTCAATTCTTTGTAATTTCCCTACTCTCAATTTCCCGGTCTCAAAATCTTGTCTGGGCCAAGTATTTGTTGCCATGCATGCGAAACGAAGCATTTCACCGCACTTTTTCCCTGTACATTCTTCTTCTGCTGCTGTAATGGGGATATCCTTTACATCATCATCTACGATATAATTTTTCTGAAAGTTAACGCCAAGAGAAAGCATAATCGCCTCAATCCACCCAGAAAGCGTTGTGGGAAGTGTATCAGGGACAACAAATTTCCTTTTCGTCAGCGCCCCAATAATATCCAGAAGATCAAATTGTACAGTTAAATCCTTGAGTTTCCACCCGGCGGATTGCTGATAATACGTTCCTGCGGGCAACCATTCAATAGTTCCATCTTCCAACCGCATTCCAAAATCAACAATGATTCTTTGACGATCTTCAATGGATGTGAAGAGCGTATTCGGAGCATAAGGGTCAAATCTGTGGTTTTCGTTGTACAAAACAACTGTGCAAGTAGAATATGGAATGGACAATCCAGAGAATGTAACCTCAGAATATGTTTCAACTGATTTTAGAATGGACCTGTCCCAAATTTCATATAGGCCGACCATCAGCCGGGGGATTCTAACCCGTCGACCACCAAGGCTCCATTTCTTAATGGTAACGCGAATTTTTGTAGGGTTTTGAACGGTAAAGCCATCCAAAACAGTCAACGTACTTTTGTTCCCTGTTTTTGTGTCTGACCAAAGAAGGGTATCGCCGCTGTAAATATCCAACGTAAATTCTGTTCCAATTCCATTGAATTCTTTTTCACTGAACCGGAAAGAGAATGCTTGCAATATACTTAGGTTTTGAATTTCAAACTCAATATAAGGATATGGTTCAGAAAAGACGCCGAAAGAATCACATAGAGATTCAGATACCCAACCAACTTGTCCTATCTGATCCATTGGGTCATCTGGTCGGATATTGAAAGTTCCGTTCAGGATCCATCTGTTAGGTTCCAAGGTCGCTATATTCTGTTCGCTCTCTGTTGTGCCACGGTTTGTTACCTGATCTGTTAAGGAAATATCACTCTCATTATTTGTTGTTATGTTTGTTATGATCATATCTGGGTCATATAGGTCAAACACAACTCGCACAAATTGTCGCCTTGAATCAGATATAACCGCTTTTTCATAGGCTTCACTGTGATCAATCATGCCCATCAATCTCCTCAAAGGTCAGTTTGTATGCTGCCCATTCAGGTCCGTTATCTCTCCAACGTGTAAGGGAAGGAGATGGAGGCTCCATCAAGTGAAACCACCCTTGTACCAACTCTGTGCCACCTGTGGATGGGAGAAAGAACAACTGATGCCGACGTGATGCCTTGAATACAGTATTGAGACGGGACATTGTTTCATAGTCGATGGATGAAAAGTTGACTTCTACCACCCATATAGTGGCACGGATTTCTTCCACTCTTCTGCCGGATATCATCCGCTCAGATACGCCAAGTTCTTCCTCATAGGCGGTGTAATCCCCTTCTTCCAAGTCTTCAATTTCAATTCCGTCAATTGACAAAAACATATTTTCCATTTAATCACTCACAATTCTGGGGGACTGATCCTCTACTGCACGAATATCATTAACAATTGCTCTTGCAAATGCTTTCCCGTTGACATTCAGAACAATTTCCCTGTCTCCCCGTGGTGCACTGGCAAAAGACACAGCGTTTGCTACCCTGTACGCGCTTCCGTTACTCTCTACCTGCTTGGCTTCCATGGCGTTATCCGTGCTGCGTGTGAGGCGGTAGGAAGCACTCCCAGCACTCACAGTGACCGTTTCACGAAGCCTTGCCGCAGCGTTTATCCGGTTAATTTCCGCAATAATACCATCGGCAACTTTCTTCGCTGCGGAAATTGCGGTAGAACCTTCTTCCTGTACACCAACGGCAAGGGATGTCATAGCATCCTCTCCCGCCGCTTTTAGCTCATCAGGCATTTTGTCCACGAATTCTTGGTTAAGAGATTCAAACTCATCCTGATAAATCTGTGCCGCAATATTCTTTGCCGCTTCCGCCCGTTTCTGGTATGCCTCCATATAGGCAGTATATTGATCGTCATTCAGGCTTAACAGTTTCTCCGCGAAAGCCGTCGCCTCGTCCATCTCCATTTGAAGAATTTCGGAATAGAGGCCAGCATCAACCCCTTTTTCCTGAAGGGCAAGCATTGCATTTCCGTATCGTTCAATCTCTTGAATATCCTTATCCAGGTTCAGAAGACGGGTTTCTCCCTTATAATCTGTTTCGAAAAGATTATCTCCAGACAATTTAGAAGCCAGGGAATCACGATCACTTTTCAGGTCATCCAAAGCACTTTGATACTCATCTTCCATCTCCTCAAGAGCATCAATGGCACTCTGCAACTCTTCCTTCTGTTCCTCTTCCTGCTTTTTTAGCTGCTTCTCATTCCAATCTTCTTTGAGCTCGGCTATCTCGTCCAAGATATCCTGTCGTTCGTCAACCTCGGCCTCTTCCAGCCGTTCATACTTTTCTGCCAGACTTTTTTCATAGTCCGCAAGTTCCTTTTTATCTGCCCGCTTCTGCGCTGCGGCCTCAATCTCCGCAATCTTGTCATAAAGTTTGGAGGTTTCTTTTAGAACTACATCAGCGAGCTTGCCTGCGGCTGCTTGGGCGTTTTTTGCCTTGTCATTTAATCCAAGCACCAAACCAGCAACAGATTGCTCACCGATCCAACGAAACGCCTTAGAAGGAGAATGGATGTCCAACGCATTCTTTGCCGCAGCGAGTGCACTCTTCGCCATATTGGATGCTGCATTAATCGCCTGGCTTGCTCCTGCATTGATACCCGCAGCAACACCGGAAGCAATGGCCAGTCCAACACTTTTCGCAGCCCCAGAGGCACCAGTTGCGGAGGAAAGAACCGCAGTAGTAACAAGGTTATTCAGCGCAGAAACAACATCAGGCGTCCCAGAGGATATCCCGGAAGATATTTGTTCGACGATCTTAGCACTAATCAAAGTCGAAGAAGCTGTAGCACCCAAGGCAGCCTGAACGCTGCCATCAATCATTCCGGAAAAAGCTGTGCTTAGAAGTCCACTGGAAGAGGTAATTGCTCCCGCAGCAGAATTGACAGCTGTTTCACCAACTGTTCCTGCCCCAGATGCAGCAGATTCCCCAGAAGAAATCGAGTTTTGAACGGCAAACCCCATAACTGCAGCCAGCTGTGGAGACATAAAAGTTAATTCTCCAGTTGCTGTGTCTGCAATCGTTGTCCCAATTCCCCCATTTTGGGCCGCTGCTTTCCCAGCAGCTGTGGAATCATTGACAAATTTGGTTGTAGCTTGCTGCCCTTGTGCCGTAGACCCAGATACACTCGAAACGATACCTTGCGTCAAAACTTGACCAATTTCTGGACCATTCGTCTGCGCTGATTGCTTCCCTGCTTCACCCGCTTGATCTGCAACTTGCTTAGTTGCAGCCGAAACTACTTGTCCATTTTCCAAAATGGAATTTCCCATGAGGAAATCCCATGCATCCGCGTCAGTTGCCATTTCGAAGCCCATGGCCTGAACAACCTGTCTGGCACTTTCAATAACCTGGCGGATACTCTCCGGCAATACAGCGGCATTTGATAGAGCACCATTTGAAAGAAATTGAGGAATCTCAGCACCTGTCTGTGTAAATTGCTCCAGCTGCGATTGGAATATAGTTTGCATGCTCTGGAGCGCTGCGATCTGTGTTCTTTTCGCATCTTCTCCTAAAGTGCTCCAAGATTTCGCTGTGGAATCGGCGAAGGTTTTGAACGCAGCTGCCATATCTTCGGTTGCTTGGTCAACCTGGGCTTTGTTATCCCCTGTGAACTTAACTATATCCGACTGCAATGTAGCGAGAGCGTTTCTAAGTTCTGTTGGATCTGCTGCCGCCAACGCATCCTCGTAAGCAAGGATAACTTCCTGGTTATCAAGCATTGCTTGAGTAGTTTCCACAACTGCGTCTTTTGCTCTCTCAACTTTTTCTTTTGCATCGTTAATGGCCGTCGCGGAATGCTCATTTTGTCCAGCTACAGAATTTTGAACCCTTCCAAGCTCAATTTGGGCATCCTGGAGGTTTTTCACTGCATCGACATTGTTTTGCACTAATTCTTGCTGACTTGCAAGGGCCTCCTCATACTGCCCCTGCATAGCGTTCAAAGTTGCTTCCTTCTCCTTTTGGAAAAGCATATCTTTAATATTGTCGGCAAGTTTAGCGTAGCTTTCCCCTTCTCGCTCGTGCATTTCAATTGCACCGGGGATAACATTATTTATTAAGTTCGCAAGGGCATTCGCTCTGTCTTCTTGTCCTTTTTCTACTTTTCCATTCGCATCGGTAAGTCGATCTAACTCAGCGATATAATCTTCTGTCTTGTCGATCTCAGCGTCTACTTTGCCAAGATTTTCTGCTGTGGTCTGTGCAAGCTCTTCCTTTTTTTGCTTCTGTTCCTCAATCCTATCATTGAGGTCGCTCATGGCGTCGTTAAGCTGCGCTTGGCTATCCGATGCGTCGTCAGTTACTGCGTTGTAAATAACGAATGCGCCGGCAATCGCCGTGACCGCAGCGAGAGCGGCCCCCCAGGGGGTTAATGCCATTACCGCATTGTATGCCGTTTGAATGGCCGTCCCAGCCTTGGTGACCATACTAAGCGCCTTTACTGCTTCAGCGCCTGCTTTAACCCCTGTAACAAATTTGGAAATATCGCTGATAAGTAGCGCAGCCTTAAATACTCCAATTGAAACTGCCGCAGAGGCAAGAATAGCGACAAAAGTTTTAACCGCATTGACAGCCTGGGTAAAATCAAAGTTTTGGATAAACTCCAACGCTGCGTCCGCAATGTCAGACAACGCCGGTTTGATTTGCTCGTAGATAGAGATGGCAAGATTTTGGGCCTCAGTCTTGACCATCTGTGTTTTGTGCTCCAGCGTATCAGCCATTGTGCTGTACGCTTTCTCTGTGGTCCCTGCGCTATTCTGTAACTTCTCCAGGTTGTCGTTGAAGGTGTCAAGGCCCTGGGACACAATAGCGTTTGCAGCTTTGCCAGCTTCGGCACTTCCCCAAAGATTCATAAGGGCTTCGGCGCTGCCATCGACATGATCAGAAAGAACCTCAATCACATCGCCAAGGCTCTTTCCTTCCTTCATTAAGGTGCCGAAACTCTTTCCGGTTTCTTTCTTGAGGATCTTCCCAACTTCGCTGCCGGTGTCGCCAAGCTCATTCAGCATGGAAGAAATATAAGTTGTGGATTCTTCTGTGCTGATACCTGCCTTTGTTAGGCTGACATAGGCAGATTCAAGGTTGCCCAGATTGACATTATAGGCGGAAGCTGTACTAATCGCTTTGCCCATTGCGCTGGCAAGCTGGTCAATCGTAGTAACACCAAGGTTTTGCGTCTGAATCAGGCTGTCCGAAATTGATTCAGCATCGGAAGCACTCATCCCATACGCATTGATGGTGGTTGTGAGGACAGAAAGCGCAGATTCTGCGTCTGTGAATCCTGCTGTGGCAAGTCGGGTTGCATCCCCAACGAGCGAAACCGCGTTTGCAGTATCTCCAGTTGCGGAAATGGCGTTGTAAACCGCCCCAGACAATTCACTTGCGGATACCCCCATCTCCGAAGACAAGTTCTGGATAGAGCTTTTCATATCTTCGACGGACATCTGTGAAGTGTCCATGATGGTTTCAACCTGGGCAAAAGAAGATTCAAACTCTGCCCCGATCTTGCTTATCGCGACAAGTGCTCCAGCGGACGCAGTTGCGACAGCGGCAAAACCTTTTATAATTCCGTTTAGTGCTTTCGACGCAACAGAATCAAGGTTTTGCAGTTCTTTGACTGTGAGCTGTGTGCTCTTCCGCTGCTTCTCAAGTGGGTCATCAGACTTCTTGGACCTTTCTTTCGCTTTTTTGAGCGCCTTTTCTAAATCCGCAAGAAATTCGTCATAATCGCCCTTAATTTCAATGATTACAGAACCATCTGCCGCCAATCACGTCACCCCCTCGCCCTCAGTTCTTTCTGTGCTCCTTTTCGCTTCTTCAAATCGTTTCCGCACCTTTTCGATCAAGGCCGCGTCTCTCTCTTCGACGGTCTGCACTTCTTTCCTTCGATCATCTTTAATCGCATAGAGAGCCCGCATTTTTTTATAGTGTTTCTTTTCCTCTTTACTCATTTTGGAAATGTCGGCTGTGCGATATCGTATGCGCTGCATGAAAAGTGTCTCAGAAGGAAGATTGAATAAAAGACGACGAAAAGCCCACCAGTGCAAATCATCCTTAGATAGGTCTATCCCATACGCCGATAGAAAGGAGGCAAGGATAGCTTCTGAATCAATTTCAAAGTCATATACCCTGCCTCCTTCCTTTTTTGCTTGTTCTTGTGTTGCCTCTTTGCTTTCTTCCCCCCGAAAGAACCACAACATTGCGTCGAATGCTGCGGATATATTGGAAGGAATCCCGCTTGGGTAAAACAAATTCAAAAGACCTACAACATCTGGATTTTTTTCTTTCAGAATCTCAAGTTCGATAGAAATCCCAACGCGAAAACTTGGATTGATCGGGAAGAATTGCCCATCTACATCTACGCTGGTGGGGAATCCGTTAAATGGATTCTCTCTCACGATCTTTTACTCTCTGTTCAGCTTCGGCACGCAGCTTTGCCCGTTTTTCTGCTCTCAACTGGGAATCATCCATGATAGAGGGAGAAGAAGGCGGATTGAAATCTACCTTCATAGAGCTTACAGTTGCGGATACTTCTTCGCAAAACTTGGCATAAGCATTGATAATGTCTCTCGCGTTTACATTGTCGCCGAAACACTTCTTGCTCGTCCCTTCGCCACAAAGCACATCAAAGAAATCCATAAATGCATTGCACATCATTCTGATTGCCTTAATGCCATTTTTGGCGGGATCTTCTTGAATCATTTCTTTCACACGTTTTCCAACTTCAGCGATCTCTGTCACACCATTGGTATATAATTCCAAGTTGACGAGATCGAAAGTATCATACTGAATCTCAACGCCGTTGATATTGTAGGTCTCCATAATTTATCCTCCTGTCAGTTAAACACCGGAATCGTCAGAATATGTGTAGGCAGCGGGAGCAGAGGTCGCCATAATATCAATGTCAATTTCCGAAGATGCACCGGCATCCCCGGACCCATCAGAGTTCACAATGATAGATGCTGTCCCCTTTTCTCCTTCTCCTGTCAATAGAGAGAAATACACATAAGGTTTAACTACTTTCTGGCCGGTACCGAACTTAATTGCATGAGACAACACAAAATCCTGGAATTCATCTCCAAAGATACGGTCACCAGTAACATTGAATGTACGCTGAGTAGATGTTTTGGTAGATACCGCACCCTGTCGGATATACGCTTTTTCATCTGTTTCGGGATTCAACTGACTATCCACCGATGCAATACCGGACTGCACTACGATATAATTAGCTACTTTTCCGGCTGATTCTTCCGCGATATCTACGGCAAGAACAAAATCGTCATTTGTTGCAACCCCCGCAAACTCAGCGGAAGGGGTGTAATCAGCCATCAGAGCGGAAAGTTTCATAATATTTCCTCCTAATAAATAAATTTCGGCTCGTCGGCTCACGAAAAAATTTTATTCAGATGTGTAATCCATCGTCATAATAATTTGGTGATCTTCTGTTCCATCCTCATATCGGTTAAATAAAACGGAATCAGGATCACTTTCGCTTCGAGAAAATTTGACAACCTTTTTTCCGTCCTCTAATTGAGGAATTGTTCCATTGTTGATAATCCAGTCTGCAAAACTTTCTAAGGTTTCATCAGCAGTAAGACGCTTGTTATTGCTGTTCCCAGGGATAACACGGTAAATGATCTTGAATGTATATCTTGCTTGATATGCACCACGAACATATTTCCTAACCATAAATGTGCCCTGGGGCGTAGACAATGACATCCCTTCGGCATCATCAGGAACATAAGTGAAGTTGATCACCCCAACGGGCTTATCTGGCCAAGTATTGAGCCAAGAAAGCAATGATCTTGAAATAGATTCTTGCTCTTTATTCGATATTTTTTGTGCCATAGATACCTCACTTAAAGGACTTTTTATAGGCCTCTTCCCACCTGGACATGAACTCTGCCTTTGCCGGTTCAATCCAATGTGGTCGAGCAGAGGACCTTGTAAATACCAAAGATTTTCCTGATGGAACCTTCCGAACTCCGGTGCGGGATCTCCACGTCCCATCGGGAAGCCGAAATCCCGCAGCTCCTGTTTGAGGGTCTACGTAAACAATTCCTTCCCATAGATAATGGGCATAAGGACCGGGATAGATAATTTCATCATCTAAAATCCTTGTGCGGGCAGCTAAAGTGCCATTCAACCAAGGTAGGAATTTGCTCTCTGTATCTTTCGCTACATTTTTTGTAAGTTCTTTGTTTGCTCTATCAAGTTTCGCTTTGATCTTGTCAATATCAATATCGACATGAATAACGACACTTGCCATTAAGCGCCACCAACTTCCCAATGCTGCATCGAAGGAGAGCCAAAATCTTTTGTATCCACTTTGGTGATCCTGTGAACATTATCGTAAATCCGATTCATCCACTGAAAGTCCTTCCCTTGCTCAACGATTTCTCCCTTAACAAAGAAAGTAGTTGAGCTTTGCATAGAATCCGTGTCAAGGGTCCACAAATTGCTTTTATCTTCGGCAGCTTCATATTGCTTTGGGGTTGCAAATCTTTTAGGAAAACCTGTAATCCCATCAATAGCGTTTACATTAAATGGAATAAATAGGTTGACGACGTCTGCACCTTCCAGCCCACTTTCTCTCACATTGGCGGCATGAGCAGCATCAAAGAACACACCCCGCAAAATGGTAATGTTATAAACAGATTCGAAAGTGACTTCATCTTCTGTTATTGTGTAAACAGTTATAGAGTGTGGGGCGTACATGGAAAGCACCTCCCACCGCGATAGAGCAAGCCAGTTCTTCCAAGATATCTGGATACAATGGAAGACATCTCAGCTGTAGAATTCTTCGCTAATTCTGCCGAACTTCGGTAACTCACAGAGTAACTACCAACCGTCTCACTGGACTTCTCTCCGGTTTCGCTTAGAGATGATTCTTGCGCTTTCTCAACAACCTTGTACTGCTCAGCAAGAGCACAACAAGCGTCCTTTATTTCCAGCATAGACGCATGCTCAGAGGCTTTTCCAACTGTGATGTAGTCCAGATATTCACTTGCCCGCTTTGCCAGCATTGGGAACTCAGATTCTGAAATCAACGTCCCAAGGTAGGTTTCTTTGTAATATGTATAATCCGCATATACCATAAGAAACCTCCTTTATTTTCCCGACTTTCTGGACGCTTTTGGTTTAGGGTCAAACGTAGCTTTTTTGAAGTTGAATATTACAGCACTTTGCTCATCAACTAAAACCTCAAAAGTATCATTTTCCTCAACGCGGAAAATAATATCTGCATCAAAAGGAATGTCCTGTTTGGTTGGCGATCCATTCTTTTTGAACGTCATTACACTTCCGGTTTTCGTCAGATGAAACGGGAAATAATACCCGCTCTGCTCTTCTGGGGCGCTGCTGAATTCCGTATAATCAGGAACATAGTGGAATGTCCCGACTACGGAACCATCTTTCTTAACCTTCAAATCATCACCTACAAGCTCTGAGACTTGTTTCCCCAATAGGGTCTGACTGCTGGGGAAGAGCGTTAAGATGTCAGACCCGATCATTCCCCCGCCGGTGCATAAATAGCAAAGGGAAATGCCTTTGTATTGTCAACATTATAGGCGTTGATCGGGTTGGGGATTTCCCAGCCCAACCGCATAACGGCACGAAGCGCCACCATGTCGTTCTGCATCAAGTTATAGAGAATATTCCCCGTGGATGGATCTTGTACCACGCCGCTGTCGAAAATCTTGAAGGTCATGTCCTGTCGGATGGAATAAACCAGCTGGCTCCAGTCACCCACGATGGCAAGGGTCTCCTCCGGGTCATAAGCACCGTTCACGGGAAAATACATGTTCATTCCGTCCAATGCGTAGCGGGTATCGCCCTGCATATCGGTCTTAAAGATAGGCTGACCGTTCTTGTCCACCAGGCCACGCAGCTTGGCGCGCATCTGAATAGCAGCCATCACGCCGTTGGGGATATAGCCGCTTTCCTCCACCTTTGCGATCACGCCATCCTCCCCCATGATGTCCTTGAAAATGTCGCTGGTGGCTGTCACAACTGCACTTGCGGTAGTAGCTGAAGGGACGAGTCCCTCACGCCAAGAGGTGGGCTTATCCGTGCCATAAAGGATGGCAGCATCGATAACCTTACCAAACGCCTCTTGGAGGCGGGGACGAACCTCGCCCCAAATGTCATAATCACTGTCGTCTAATACCGCCTCGGGAATGGGGACGATAACGGCGATCTCCTCGGCGTAAATTTTCTTCTTGTCCCAGGCCATGTTGGTGGTCTTTTTCAGAGAAGACTTGGAATCGGATGCGCCAGTGGTCGCCTCTCCGTTCACAAAGTAGGCGGTGGGCAAAGCATCCAGCACATTAAGAATCTGCGTTTTGCTGGTCATATTGGGTAGCCGCCGGGCCATCCGAAGCACGGCAGATTCCGTAACAGCGCCCTGGATAATCTCGCGGGTCACAGGCTCAGGGATAAGCCCGGAAAGTTTACTTCTGTCAATAATATCGGCCATTGATAGGCTCCTTTCTTATTTGAGTGCGCCCCGTATAAGGGCATTCATTACGTCATTTTCTCCTGTTTGGGGCTTTCCTCCGCCCAAAGGGGCGGTCCAGTCAAAGGTGGTCTTCTTGCGGTCAGCGGTGAGTGCGTCCACGGCCTGCTCGAAGGTAGTCTTATCGTCTACCATCTTCCCGGCCTTAAAGGCAATAAATTCTGCCTCTTCCCCACTAAGACCCTTTTTAAGTACATACAAATCTCTTTTGAGCTGGTCTCTTTCGTTTTCTGCTGCGGTCAATTTCCCGGAAAGAGCCTCTCTCTCCCCAGTCAACCGTTCCCACTTATCCCTTTCAGACTGCTGATTTTCTTTCCATGTCCGGAACGCATTTAACTCAGCTTCATCCGGGATACCCTTTGTTGCCTTTGCTACCGCTCTTGCTTTTTCTTTACTGATAAGAGCGTCAACTTCGGCCTGAGTAAAGGTCACCTCACCACCTGTCCCCGGTGTCGGGTCCTGTACAACAGGATTGTTAATAGGTTCAGCCATTTTACAAACCTCCGTTTTTTGTTTTTGGCCCGTCGGCCACCGTTTAACGCCCGTCGGCATAAAAAACGAGCCATTAATTACCAAATATGGTAGTCAATGGCTCAATGGCTCTCGATCAGTTATATTTAATTTCTCCAGACCAATTACATCTTGTCCCATCCTGTCTTTTTTGTTTGCACATAACATATACGCCACATGCCCCAGGTTTCACTGGATGGATTTTCTTCCCGCAATTCGGACAACAAAACCATGTTTCCCCGTTTATCTTCTTGATCAATATGTAACCGCCGCCCTTTCGTATTGTGTTGGAAGTCCAGCTTTTTTGCTAAACGCATCATAATATTTCCGAAGCCTTTTAATTCGAATATTTACAGCTTGCGCGTCCTCTGAAAGCGCCGCAGCTTCATACGCCTTAGCTTCTCTTCGTAGTTTTCTAAGCGTTCTTTCCACTCTCCGCTGCTCCTGACTTGCTTCATATTGATTATATTCTTTCCCCTGATAAACGAAGGGCGGTTTATCTATCTTCTTTAGGTCCTCGTCTGTATAGGTCCGATAAGATACCCCTTCTATATACGGATAATATCTGTGGTAGCAATTCCAACCTCCGAGACCGGCACCCTGTCCAAAACCTGTTGTCAACTCAAAGTCTTTATACTTTCCTTTTGAGGTTTTCGGCTTCTTTGACCAACGATATACTTTCCCTTGCCATGACGCATGGTTCTCAATCCCATACCCGGTGTTTCTTGCACCTGCATGAGCTGTTACCTCTACGAGATCGGTCTCCAAGTCATCTTGCAATGTTTCCATATAAACTGTATTCATTCGGTTTATGCTTGACATTACCGCCCGCCGGACGGACACGTCTACTTGATCTCTATGTCCACTTTCCCAGTCAACCGTTTTTAGGCCGCTGTCCGCCAGACCTTTCACAGCTTTCCTAATAGCCGAGTTATAATCAATCGCACCAGACATAATCTCAAGTTCCGCCTGGTCTAACGCCCATTGATATGCCTCCAACGCAGACATGACTTTTTGGGAATTGCTCATCCCAACAAACCCCATCGAACGAGTGATGTTCCTATATTCTGAAAGAGCTTGCTTTCTAATCGCCTCAACATCCACGTCGTTAATCATTAACTTTGGCGTTGTAATCGCTGCGATTGTCAACATTTCCTTCGCATAATTTTGATATCTTGAAATTACATCATCAAGTAGTTTATTTAACTCTTTCTCTCCAATCTCAGTTGCAGAAGATATTGCTTCTTCAATTTCTTTTAGATCAATTCCATGGCTCCTTAATGCTCTGATTGCTTCAACTGTTACCTCATTAAGTTCTCCTGCTTTTTTTAGCCTTTTACATATCTCAATAAGAAGTGTATCTTCGAGCCCCCTAAACAGCTTTGCGAGCGGTTCTGGCATTGAATCTAAAACTTCTGGAGTGAAAGGATATCTCGGCATTACTCCACCTCATCCTGTTCCTCGTCAGTCATATCTTCCATGCGTGGCAGCATCTTTTTAGCGGTCTTTTCATCTTCATTATACCACTTCATACGATATTCCCAGTCATTCATGATTCCGGCAGCTAAGTCTTGCCGATCATTGTTGCGCTCAGTTGTCTTGTCCTCAATGATAGAATCGTCAAAATCAATAGTAACTTTCGCATCCTCGTTCAACCCCGCCTTCATAGCTGTGTTGCCCAATTGCAAAATGATCTGGCACAATTCCCTAATAGCCTGCTCTAAAATAATTTCATGCTTTTTTATCGTTCGAAACATGGTGCTATTTTCACTAATAACTTGAGTTGCCGTTGTAAGATTCCCTCCGTCAAAACGGTAATAGGTTTCTCCGAATCCGCATTTGCTCGACAAAAGATTTAATTGAGTTTGTATGCCTGTCGTGTGTTCATTGGTCCGCAAAGTCATATCAATTTGGGTAATTACTGCACCGTCGTCTGAAATGTCTTCGGGAAGTACATAAAAAGACAAATCATCAGGGTCAAAAACCGGTTCCCCATCTATATATTTTGTCGCTGCCGGTTTTACCATGATTCTCTTTTTGCCAAGGATGAACTCATTTACGTAACTGTCAAATGCAACGTCTACACCCTTTAAGTTATCAATAGCGTTCGCATATACCGGAATACCAAGCGGAATAGAATAGTCTAAATTGTTTGCAATGTTGGGTCGATCAATAACAAATCGTCGCTTCCCAGAGCCGGTGTGAACAACAGGTGGAACCTTCTCGAAACCAGAGACAGAAGACAAGGATACTTCTTTATCTACATTTCCATTCCTATATAGATAAATCCGATTTTCTATGTCATAAAGTGCATTGACTTTATGGTGAATTTGCAGGTAACAGTAATCTTGACCATCAACCGTAATAATACTATCAAACGCGCATTCTATGATAACCCCGTTTTGCCAAGACAGTGGCCAAATATGTTCCACAGTCACATAATCGATGATGATCCCAGATGCGCTCCCTGGAACAGGGCCTTCTTCCGTTACCTCCATGCCAACAACACGTGGGATAAACGCTACCGTTCCAAGGGCAAAAGCGAATTCCTGCATTTCATTGGATTTTACCCTAAAATTGTTCTCTTCAAAAACTCGATCAATAAACGCCTGCTCCTTAGAACCTTCCAGCGTAATTTCAACACGCTCGTTCATGAGCAAATTTGCCCAATCTTCTGGTATTTTTTTCCCCATATTGAGAGAATATCTCTTGCACCGGACGATACCGCTCCCGTTACGTATTTTATATCGATGGAACCCCTTCACATCTCCCTCGTGCCAACTTTTCCATTCTTGCACTTTGGAATAAAAACTCTCATTGATAGTTGTGTAACCTAATTCTTTTAACTTGTCTGCAATGGTCATTCTTTCACCTCATAACCGGAAAATGCCGGACCATAATCGTATTACAAAAGTACCTTATGTCATCCATTGCATGATCATCTTCTTTAATTACTTTGTCTACCGTAGAATCTTCATCCCAACGATATAATCTAAACTCTCGGATAGCATCTTTGCAACTACGATGTATTTTGAGCCGACCATCTTTCAAATAAACCGATGTTCTTCTAATTCCATCCATAACATCGTTATTTGCTTTTACCACTTGGAATTCTCCGTGGCGAAAAATTGTCGTAATGAATGAGGCGGCAGAAGGATCAACTATAACGTAATCCACATTATATCCCTTCGCTAAATCTCGTAATGCCTGAAAATACTCTTCGTCTGTTTTTTGTATGTTGGTTCTTCGTCCGCTGTGATAGTATTCTTTGATCCGAACCGCCCCTTGTTTTGTCACGCACCACAGCCCAGCGGAGAAAGGATTCAGCGTGCCATAATCTACGGAAATATAATATCGACCTGATGCAGGCTCTTCATCCACCACACAATGCTCTCCAAAATGCGGATATACCAGCCCCTCCGCCGGAATCCACAACCCTCTAATGAACCGATCATAAAACACGCCGGAAAACATGGATTCATACTGCTCAATGACCTTCTCCGTCAGCCCTGGGTTATCTCGCATGGTAAAGTGAAGATACAGTGCATTTCTTTTATCATGCTTCTTAATCCATTCCAAATAAAACCAATGCTGCGGGCTTTCTGGGTTGCAGGAGAACCATTTCTTGTTTCCATCTACAGAACAACGCGCCAGGGCCTGTTCCACAAAGGAACGGGGCATAAGCGCAACCTCATCCAATAGAATACCTGCCAGCGTTCGCCCTTGGATCAGTGCTGCGCTGCTTTCATCCTTGCCGCCGAATACCTCAAACCAATTTGTCGTAGTTCCCCGCCGCACCTCAAGTATCTTCTCTGACCGGCGCCAACGCATGGTATACTTTTCTTTTGCCAGCGTCATAGCTGTGAAAGGGACAATAATATTCTTTGAGCATGAATCAACGGTTTTCCCACAAATACCAAACCGCTGACCAGAGAAGTTTTCCATGGCCCAGCGAACAAACGCCCACATCATGATAGATGTCTTTCCGGACCGAACAGCACCATCGCAGATAATGGCATCATATTTGGAGTATGGGAATGCAAGGATTTTCTTTTGTTGTGGACTAATCATCGCATCCTGCCTCTGCAAATACTTTTTTCATCTTTGGATATTGCACAGCAATCCAATCCACATAGCTCTCGTCATGGCCTTGCTCATGTTGCCAACTCTCATGCAACCCACTTTCAAATAAAAATGCATGGATTATTTCATGTCGCAAAACTTTCCTCTGATATTGGCCAAAGTCAGATAACTCACTATCGTTTTCCTTTTCCCCGATAACAATACATTTACTTGTTTTATCGCAATATCCATCACAATCATTTAACAATATATCTTGAATTTTATTTCTATACTCAATAGTGTATTCAGTCCCTAAAACACTAATTTTCATCGCTTTCCAACCCTTCCGCCAGTTCTCTCAAACTCTGGCTCAAGCCATCCTCCTTGGCATCGTTCCCAGGCCCACCGCCAAATGCTGTGAATTTATCAATCAGTGTCCCAAGCGCTGTCGTAACCTCTGCGGCGCTGCGTGCATTCTGAATCTTCTCTGGAAGAACGGAAAGTCCTACCTCAATAATATCGCATACTGCTTGCCTGCGACTTTCCATGTAGGCCAGGATATCGGCTGTATTTTCTTCCTTTTTTTGTCTAAGTTTCTCTGCGAAATCTTCAGATGCCTCCACGACACGCCGAGCAGTTTCCCCACACACATGATTTCTTTTGGCAACTGCGTTGTAGCTGCCAAGTTCCAGATAATCAGCCACTATTTTCTTTTTCTGCTTATCTGTCAACCGTGCAGCCATAACTAACCTCATCAATAAAAATCTATTTTTGGTGGTTCCTCTTGGAATCGAACCAAGGCCCGGCAGTTATGAGCTGCCTGCTCGACCTTCGAGCTAAAGAACCGGATACCCCTTGCGGGGTATGTTGCGGGTTTTGTCAGGCTTTCCGCAGGCCTGTTTACACTTCCGCACGCACCTTCTCTGAAATGGTCTGCGTCTCCAACCACAGGTTTCAGAGAAATGGCGAATGGCGCGTGCTTCGGTTCACTTTGCGGCCGCAAAGCAATTTGCTGATTCGATGGGAGCACAATCTCCTTCCATCAAATTTCCCCAGCTGGGAATGGTCACCCGTTTTGGAGTTGCACCAAAATCCGCTCTGGCCGGGTGATAGGGAGACGAGAACAAGGCTCGCGCTCCCAAAGAGAAAGGAGGTACGCCCGATATTGAGACCGCCTCGGAGCCGGGCGAAGGAGGAAGGAAGTCTTCTGTTTTATACATAGCGAGAAAGAAAATAAATTTTCTTTCTCGCGTATATGTATAAAACCATTTCCTGCTTAAATTATATCGCAGCCCTCCATTTCGGTCAAATTGTTAGACGATCTTAACACTTTGTTTACAATTCAGTTTTGTTTCTATGTACGTAATTCCAACCGCATACGCCGCCCATACATCGGAAGAGAATCCATAGAACCAATCTGGATTCTTTTTGGTTCCCTTCCCGTTTTTCAGATCACGGGTTGCAAAACGGTCAATCAGTGCGCGGCGGATATTGGCATCCTTGGCCCTGCTGTCATGGCAGAGATGGAGTTTTTCATCCTGGCGGTATATGTAGTCCACTGGCTTCTGTGCTGCTTGCGTGAATCTCCCCACCCATTCGCAGGTTTCAAAAATATTGCGTCCAACCGGCATGCCGTAGCTTGCCAAGCGTTCAATGACTACAAGATCATACTTCTCCAACTGGAGAATCAAAAGGACCACAGCATTTTGTTCTTTGCCAAACCGCAGCGGACGTAAATCTTCGCTGTCTATGAAGCAATAGGCGCTCTGCTTGTCCCCTGGGTCAATCGCTAAGATTCTCATTCATTACCCTCATGCTGTCCGCCCTCCCCGTCGTGGACTTTCTTTTTCATCTCTTTTGCGGCTCCTTCGCCTACACCAAGAGCATACGAATAAATCATCCAGCAAACGAAGCTTCCTACCCAGCAGAAAACCAAAACAGGCATCGGGACTATAAACCATCCGTTTGCTTTGACAATAGACAGGATGATGCCCAGAAAAAGAAGCAGTTTAATCATCATCGTAGCCCTCCCCGTCGTGGATGGAGCCGATGACCTCAATTCCGCTCGTTGACAGATGTATATTTACGCCCATGCTTTCAGCGCCATTCAACCAAACACAAAATCTATTCCACTCTTGGTCATAGCATACAGGGGATTCTTTTTGTTCGCCGTTCCAGTTCGCCCAATGGATGATATCCCCCTCAAAAATCTTCATTCCGTTCTTATCAGTTATTCCGGTGTACTCGCAGACCGTGGAGGGGTCAACCTCAACTTCATCGTACTCGTGGAGGTTATCAATCCAGCCGAAAAACGTAATTAGACTACCATCATGAGCGCACTGGCATTTCCCTTGCCTTTTTAGGGTACAATCAGCACGGTCATATACCGGATATCCTTCCACCCACTTCCCATTATCCAGCCGCTTAGCTTTGAAAAGGATTTCTCTCATTCTGCACCTCCGATGATCTCGTCAAGGGTGGCGGCTGTATCCGGTTGGAGAGACTGAAATGCCTCGCTGTCCAGCAGTGTGTCTGCAATCCCTTCGCCAGTCACATAAATATCTTCATACCTGTTTCGCCTGATTCCTGTTGCCAGCAGAATCCGCTTGATAGTCTTAGCGTCCTCCACCTCCTGCTGCGTCCAGCGGGGCTTTTCGGACAAGTCCCATTCATCTACTGCGTTCCCACAAATCTTATTGAGTGGACACTGTTCGCAGGCAAGTCCTCTATATGTAAGTTTGCTGCATTCTCCCATGCACTCTCCCAAAGTCCATTCCTTCAACGGCTTGTCCATGTTGGCCTCCTCCTTTTTTGCGACTGAATTGCGACTTTTTTGCGACTGGTCGCAATCATCCTCTACCACCTCATAACCCATCAAGCGAGCAGCTTCATTTGGATTGTCATTTATCCAGGTGGAACACATACCTTTTGTTTTATTCGATATAGGACAAAACAAACAAGACAAGTTAGCACAAAATCCTGACTTTTCACAGTCATTATGTACTACTTCATACACTTCTTGCGTATTCGGATTCCGAAACTTCATTGCTCGTCCTCCTTGTCCATGGGAGCGCCGCAGTTGGGGCAAATCGCAGTATTTACGATGTATACTGACCTAACATGACAAACACTGCAAGTTCCACACATACAACTTTTAATTAGTCTATTTGGCCCTAAAAACTCCCATCTCCCGTGCCTCACCTCCGCAACGTCGGCGGCGGGCTCTTTCAGAACAATATCAAACGTTGACCCAGGAAGGACATCAGCTCGTCTTGTTTCATCATACCCAAGATTTTTTAAGAGCTGTGCCCTCTCAATGTACTCCTTCATTCCTTTTCCCTCCGTAGTGCGGCCTCAATTTCCAAAATCGAGAATGTATGACTTAATGGCTCTGCATTCGGTATTTCAGTCTCCGCCGTGATAAATATAGTTTTAGGCGTGTAATCTTTAATAACCGCATTGCACCAAAACCCTGCGGCACTCTTGTATAAAAATTCATCCCCAGGTTTGCCCGGCATTACCACACACCGCTTTTCTCTGTCCGCCAAGGCCAGGCCCCACAGGCGATCAAACGGTACCCCAAAAATATCCTCAATGATTTCTGAAAAGGTCATATCAAACAGACTGCATTTATTCATTTTTCCAACTCCTCCAATCTATCTATAACTCTGCCCATCAGCGCAATAGCGTCAAGATAGTCCTGTTGAGTAAATGCGTTGAGCAAGGAAGAGGTATAAAGTTCTCTGATTTTTCTTTGCTCAACAGTTCCAATAGTTTTATAATTCGGTATAATATATTCATCCATTGTTCTTCTCTCCCTCCTTTTGATCGCGTGGCTTCTGAATATTCCACCTTGCTGTGCTGCCAGGATATTTTGACGAGATAATCATAATTCCGTTCTCTCTCATTATTTTCTTCATCCGCTCCAACTCAAGTTGGGTTTCATGGCAAATTACTTTTTCTTCCTGGTACATCTTCTGCAACTTCTCATTTTCAGCCTGGAGCGTGGAGAGGGCGGCTTCCTGCCATGCGTTTACCCATTCTGACAATGTTTCGGTTTCGATGTGTTCGCAAATCTCGTTGACGTTCACATCAGCAATCAAATCTTTTAGGCTCACTCCATCCCCTCCTGCGTCATGGCTGGACCTCCTCTGTTGATACGTCATCCTTTTCCCCCAGCGTCGCCAATTCCCCGCCGCAAGCCATATACCCCGCGCCATCAATCCAGCTATCAATGTGTTCCGGGTTTGCAGATGCCCGGGCAATCTTGAGCAAGGCCATCATGGCCGCCACATCCTCCGGGTCTAACTGTACATGGACCCCAGCGGCAACACACTTCGCACTGAGGTAGGTGTGCCAAAATTCCGCAATCAAACGGAAGCTATTTTCTGGAATTCCATAATCCTGCTCCCGATCTCCACACACGCACCTCTCCGCAGTAGCGAGAATTTCTTTTCTTGTCATGAGGTTCCCTCCTTCTTCTTCCTTGGCATTCCAAACCTCTGCGCCATATAACACTTCCTGCCACAGTAGATGTCCTTGCCTGTGGTTGAGAGAAATTTTGTTTTACACACCGGGCAGGTTTTAATCTTCCATGTCTCTCTGTCCATTGCTCCACTCCTGATAGATCCGGCTGGCCACCACATCCCGGCTGCCCTGGTACTTTCCGTGGTATTGGCTTAAAATCTCGCCGGTGGTGGTCTGATAATAAATCTGGCAAATCTCCATGCCGGGGTACACCCGCACCGGCTGCACGCAGGTCAGCTCCAAGGTCCAGTTCCCGGAAAAGCCCACATCTCCAAACCCGGCGGTCACGTGGACAAAGATGCCCAGGCGGCCGATGGAGGACCGGCCTACCAACATGGGGACCAAGTTGTGGGTCTCGGTATATTCCATGGTTTTAGCCAGGTAGAGCCGCCCAGGGTGCAGCACCAGGCCCTCCTCTGGGATCATCAGCCGCCCCGTCCGGTTGTCCTGCTTCGGGTCCAGGACAGCCTCCTTGTAGGCCATCAGCTCGGGGGACAGCCGCAGGTTGTAGCTATTTGGCCCCAGCCGGGTCTCATCCCAATCGCTGATGATGATGTTGCCCGCCTCCCGTTGGAGTTTGATTTCATTGCCGGTTAGAATCATGTCGTCTCCTCCAGTTTTATCTGTTCTGGTTTGAATGCGCTGTCTTTGATGTCCACATAACGCACGGTCCCGTATTTCTCCAGGTCACAGGCAATCGCCTCCCGCGTCCCTTCGGGATTCTCGACACTGGACGGAATGGGCCGCAGTTTCACAGTGATCTCCCACATGGCTCAAAGCTCCAACAGGCGGCAGAGGGTTCCCTCTACCCGGGCCATGGCATGCCGTGAGAGATGGTCCTTTCTGCGCTGTAAGCTGCGCTCCGGCAGTGATTTGACGTGCTCCAGGACCGCCACATAGGTTTGGCCTTGGACGCTCTCCACGGCGATATGGGACGCCGCCGCGTAGCGTTCCCGGGACACCAAGGGCGCCGCCACCACGCATCCGGTTTCCCGGTTGTTCTCGGCGGAAGAGAGAATCAGCACCGGTCTGCCGTAGTCCTTCTTTCCGCCTCGGTATCGGTCGGTTATGTAAATTTCGCCTTTGTGAATCATACCTGCCTCCTTGCTGTGCGCCAGTTCCTTGCTCTGGAACAGTCAACGTAATATCCTCCTGCCATCTCAAACAACCTTGAGCCGATGGCTTCATCGCCCCGGAGAATCGCCTCCAGCGTGTTCTCGCTGGAAAGGATGGTGGGCTTTTTGCTGATGTATCGCGCGTTAATCAGCTCGAATGCCAGGTGAACATCCGCCGGCCGAATTTCCCCCTTCCAGAAGTCATCCAGATAGAGCAGCGGCGTATTTTTCAAGGGTTCGGTTTCCTCCCGAAAATCGTCCCGGTCATTTCCAACCGCCTTGGCCCTTCGCGCAAACTCCCGCCACGAAACATACAGGCCAGGTTTGCCGCCCTCAACGATGGCCCGGAAAATGGTGGTGCATAACGTCGTTTTCCCGCAGCCCGGGGTCCCGCAGATGATGAACCAGGAGGGATCTCCCGCCGCGATTTGCTGTACGTAGTCTTGCGCCATGGCAAGTGCTCTCCTCTGCCAGTTCTCCGGCGTTTTCCAGTTCTCCCAGGTGCAAGCCGCCAAGGCATCCGGCGGGATTCCGCTGCGGTCCATGGCCCCCATGGCGTCACGGATGCTCTGGCATTTGCAGCGCTGAAACCGAAGCGCCCCATTTTCCTCCACCGTCATGTACCCGCCCCGGTCATGGCACGTGGGGCAATGATAGCCTTTCAGCGTCCCGGGGGTCGCGTTGAAAAGTTCCGCCCGTTTCCGCTGTGCTGCGAAGAAATCAAAACGGCTCGTCGTCCCAGCATCCGTCGGTTGCGGAGGGAAGCTTGTCGATGATTGGGCCCTTGTTGGGAAGTCTTGCAAATGGATCATCCTCCTTTGCCCGCTTTTTCTTCTCGTCCTGGAGCCGGGTTACCACCCAGTTCAGAATGGCTCTGTAATCGCTCTTGTAGGTCTTCCCCGTCGCCCCTTTGTAGTTGTCCAGAATCTCGATCAAACGCTCGGTGTCGGCGGGGCCATGAGTGTCAAGCAGCTTCTGGTGCTCGGCATTGGTCATGGAAACAAACTCCGCCCATTGGACCTTGGGCTCTTGTTCAGATTCTCCGGCAGTTTTTTTCTTCTCCGTTTTCGCGCGCGCCCTTTTACGTGGGGGGGGTGGGAGAGAAAGGGGGATTATAGGGGGATAGAGAGATAGGGGTTTCAGGGGAAAGAGAGGAAGGGGGAAGAAAGGGGGGAAGAGAGGGCGGGGGTGCGTTACTGTAACTGTTACTGTAACGGTTACTGTAACGCTCTCTATACTTTTTTACCCTGTCCGCAGTCTTTTTCCGGGCCGCAATCTTCTTTCGGATTGATGTCAAGGAATCTCGTTCCACTTCCCCCCAATCCTCTGCTGCCTCCCCCCCAGCAAGAAGGGCGAAAAACACCCGATCTCGCTGGATGCTGGAGAGGTTGAGAAGCAACGTCCTGTCCTCTTCTGTGAAAGAAAGTGTAATCATCTTTTGCCTTCTTCCCTGTTGAAATCATAAGCGAATCCCAGAGGTAGAGATCGAACCCCCGCGTTTGGATAAGAAGGCTTTCAATTCGTCCGGTGAAAAGTAAACCCGGCTGCCAATGTTGACTGCTTGAATATCCTGAGATTCCCTCAACCTGTCCAGAGTATCGGTGCTGATATTAAGGGCCTGAGCGGCCTCTTTCCGGGTCAACAGCAATTTTTCCATTTTAGACTCCTTTCTCAAAACGGAAACGGTCCGTCGCCACTGTCATTGTCCCAGGGCAAGGGCCCATTATCAGGAATGGCGGCGAAGCCGTTAGAGGGCGCTGCGGCCTTTTTCAAGGGCTTGTCCGGGGGCAAGGTGTATTCCCCGCTGCGGACCCGATCTGCGCTCATGGCGCGGAAAGGACGCACCGCCCAGCCGGTTTTCCCGTTATAGGACCATTCCTCATTCCGGAAGAGGATGCCCACCAGCTTCCCCACCAGGGAAGTCTCCTCCCAGTTCCAGGTGTACCCAGGGTTGGAGTGCTCAAAGGCGGTGGTCAAGCCTTTGAAGGAACTCTTTGTCAGTTCGTCTTTGTCGGTCCCATCGTCTTTGGGCAGGAATTGCCGAAGTGTCCCTTTCCAGCTTTTATCTTTCTTGGGATTGGATTTATATTCTCCGGTAAAGTATCCTCTCTGCTCTCCCTCCTCAATGTCGAAGAGGATCAGCAGCTGGGGACCATAATTGGTATCCGCAAAGGATACCTGCTTGACCCGGCAGACATAGGCGTCCAGGGGGAGTTTGGGTCGATCAGAGAACTCCTGCACGGAATCCCAATTTTTCGGTTTTTGAATCATAGTTTTTGTTCCTCCTTGCGGTTGATTTGATTTAATTCATTTCGGATTGTATCCAGAATGCCGAACATGGAGAAAATGACTTCTTCCTGGTAATGCAAAAGTAATAAACAAGACTTTGACAGGCTGTTTAATTCTTCATTGATGTCCGTCTTTTTCTTTGGCTCATGAGGCATTTGATTCACTCCTCCTTTTTACTTAATTGACATGCTTTCACGTTCTTCCAAGGAAACTCCTGGGGCTTCATTCCCGTCTTTCAGCCACTTAGACAATTCTGTCCGTTTGACGTCCGGTGACTTATACCGTAGAAAACGGTCCTCAAGGCCGGCACGTGTTACCCAAGAAAAAAACGCTTCTTCGTCCGCGATGTTTACTACCTTGGTGTGTCGGAAAGATACCGCACAGCGCGGTGTTTGGAATTTTTGCCCGGCCAGCGCATAGGACAACATATCTCTCAGCCGATCAACCTTTTTCTCTGTCCGCTTCCTACGCTCGTTTAATACGTCGATCTCGTTTTTCAACGCAGTGGCAATGGCAGAAAGATTCTTAATGTAAAGCGCAATATTTTCCAATTTCTCTTCTCGCTGCATCTGCAAGGCGGTAAGCTCTTCCAGATTTGTAATCTCACCTGTCTCTGGGTCCGTCCCGGCCTCAATCGCCGCATCAATCGCGGCATCGATTTCATATAGCTTCAGGTTCACTTGAGCCTCTCTTTCCGTCTGCGGGGACAGTTGACAGCCCCCAATACTCTCTAATCCGCTGATCGACAAACTTTAAATCATTCTCAATCTCCAGGTCAAACATTTCTTCGGGCGACTTGGAAATGTCCATTCCATTGGATTGGGTGCGGAAGAAATGGCGGTCCCCTTCCACCATGCAGCGCAGACAGATTGTAACCATCCCCTCAATGCAAACCTTCTCGTCCAGCAGCTTTCCAATGGTCCGCAGCCTGGTTTCTCCAAAATCGGATGTAGTTTCGTGCATGAGGATATAGACGATGACATCCTCTGGAAGCTGTGCCTGAATGAACATCAGCAGCCGCCAGAAATTGTCCGCGATATCGTTGTAGAGGTCGAACGTAGAACTTCCCGCCTTGGGTGCGGAATGACCTTTCATGAAAGTGTTCGTCAAAAGGTACCCAGCGTCATCAATGACAGCGGTTTTGGTGGGCATCTTTTGCAGGCCAGTGGTAATGGTCTGGTAGCTGTCTGTCTTCATCTGGTATCGGAAGGTCCCGGGGAAAGGCAAGCGTTTGCCCACCACGTTAATCAAAAAGATTTCATCTGGGGCAAAGTTTTTCAGGGAACGGGACTTCCCAGACCCGCTCTTGCCATAAATCAAAACTGGAATCCCGATAAGTCATTCCCCCTTTTCGCCGCAGTCCAGGTATTCCTGAAATAGGTCCATCTTCTCATCCAGATAGGCGGACATGGTGAAACTGTTATATAAGAACATGTAATCCATGAAGTCGTCCAGGCATGTGTCCATGATAAAGTTCCGGCATGTCCTGGCAGAAACCTCTATAACCACCTTTTTGGGGAAAAAGTTGATTCGTTCCTCCATCTTGACAAACCTCCAATTTTTGTTACAATAAAACTCAGGAACAAAGAGAAAATAATTTTTTCATAACATCTCCTTTCTGAACTCTGCCGGTGCTGCAAACCGGCAGAGTTTATTTTTCGCCTTTTCCACGGAGTTCTTTTTTCCATCGGGTGATAACCGTAGTATTCACGCCGTAATGGTCGATCAGCTCATGGTATCGAAGAAGCTTCTCCTTCTCTGGGAAGTCCTCCGGCATGGGGATGCGGGGACGACCTACCTTTTTCCTTGGCTTACTCGGACAACGCCCGCTGCAATCTGGATTGGTACAGTGCAAGCACTGCTGGATTTTCTCCGGGGAATCCCATCCAGGGTAGATTCCATTGCGTTTTCGGCGTTGGCCGGGAATGGGTTCAGAGGGCGCGTCGGCCCACGGCTTCCTCCCTTCGGTCTGCACCTTGACCCCGTTGATCTTCACCATATCCCCACCTCCTTTCACACCTGGGGCAGAGATATACCTTCTCTCCAGGTTCCAGGGCGGACACGTTCCACCGCTGCTTACACCGGCGGCAGAGACGATACACCGCGCCCCTCATACCACGCGGAAGGGAATGCCCCGGCGGGCCAAAGCGGCATTGATCCGGCTCTTCCCCATCTCTTTCTGGCGCCGGGCCTCCTGGCGCTTTCTTGCCGCTGGGGCAATAGCCCGCAGCAGGATGTCCATGTCATGGCGTTGCTTGATCTCTTGTACTGGGTTCATTCCAATTTCTCCTCTCTAAATCTTCCCTGCATGAATGATTGTTAAGTAATCCTCATCTGTAAAGCGAAGAGCTTCCCCCATAAGGATCAATTCATTGAGGGTAAATTTCCCTGGGTCTTTTCGGCGGGCCTGCAACGGAGTTCTTGTTTTTAGTCCGATGAGCGTTGAAATGTTCTCTTCTGTCAGGCCAGCTCTTGCTTTTCCAATACGATACACAACGCCGAATTCATCCCGCCACCGGTCCACCCGGTTTTGCTTCTTCCTTCCCATTGTTTCGCTCCTTTCTGGCTGTCTCAATGTCAGAGACATTACAGCGGTAAATTCTCGCCAGATGTACCCACTTCTTCCGCAGAGGGAACGTATTTCCTTGTTCCCAATGACTAATTGCAGATTGCTCAAGATCAAGCATCTTTGCTGCGGCTTCCTGGGTTAAACCGGCATTGATTCTTAACTCTTTTAGGTTAATATAAATCATTCCTTTCCCTATTTAATTTTCCAATCCAGCGCATGATGGACGGTCCCATAAAAGAAAGGAAACGAAGCATCAAGGGGGGGGAGATGCTGAAATAGATTCCTGTGGGGGCCGCCCCTCATACGCTGGGTTGGATTATTATTTTTAATTGACTGCGCTGGGCAAAACAGATAGAATAGAAAAGCCATTCTGGCAATAAGGCGGCCTCCGTCCTAAGAAGGGAGGTGTCTTTATAGTTAAGAAGGCATTCTGTTCCTCGGATGAGGCAAAAGACAGATTCCTGAAAGACGGATACGTCATTACTGCGCTATCCTATTTCTCATCTGTCGGGGTTGTTTCCTACTGTCTTGAAAAGGGTTCCGAATGGAGCCGAAAACTTGGCAGTAAGTAATCCCTCATTGGACGCTCTGTGTACACGCACAGGGCGTCCTTTATGCCTGTGCAATCAATCGTCATACCCAATTTAACTTTTTCCATCTGTTGAATTGACTTTTGACAAAAACTCTGTAAAGTCCCCTTCAAATTCAAAGACTATTTCAAGCTCTGTGCCTCCGTGCATGGAGCTTGAAATTTTATAGTCCTTGATTTCGATGCTCTCGCCGTTCATCTGAAAAAATGATCGGCTCCCAAACTTGCCGATTGCAACGTCCACTATATTGTCACTTCCTTTCAGTTGTGGTAGAATTGCTTCAAGGCAGGGTGATTTAGCACATCTCAAAAACTCCTCGCCTTCGCCGACTTCTTCAACGTATCGCCGGATTATCTTGTTGGCCGGTCTGACATAGCGGAAAGGAGATAATTATGGGATTGTTTAATTTTTTCAGAAGTATAGATAAACAAACTTCTGAAAAAGAAACTATTGATGAGAAACAAATAATTCCACAACTACAAAATGTCCTATTTGACGATTCAAAAACATTAGAAGAAAAACAGAAAGCTTATTCTGCGATACGAGATGAAGAGGAAAGACGAATAAATGAGATGTATGACACCAACTCAATAGAAGGAATAAAAAGTATCCCCGTCCCGTGCAAGGAAGTGAATGGAGATTCTTCTACTGGAAGGGTTGAATATTATCTTCGCGGGCAATGTTTCTTTAATCATTGGAAATCAGGAAGAGTAGAACTGGCTCTCGCTTGCCTTCGTAAAGCACAAGAGTTGATGTTTGTTTCCGATATGGTATGGAGACGTAGTGATTACTTGCGGCTCGTCGCATATTTGTATGAGGCTGGAAAAGATGCAGAAGCCGAAGAACAACTAAAAAAAATAGACAGTTTTTTAGAAAAACAAGATATTAAGCAAGATGCGAAAATTAAAAGTATAGAATTGGCGTCTTCGCTTGGCACAGACCTTGTTGAAGTGCTCTCATGTCCTACTCCATATTGTGAAGAATGCGCTAAATATCTAAATAGAATTTATTCAATAAGCGGAGAAGACAATCGATTCCCGAAACTTCCAGAAGGTTTTACATCCAGGAAGCCAGGACATCATTTTAGTTGTTTGAGGGTTTATCCGTTTTCGTATGGAATAACTCCACTTTCTTTTGATTGCGAAGATGTTATAAGTTATAGCAATCGCCCATTTATTGATGAAAGAACAGAAGAGCAAATTGAAGAATATAATACATATCTCAGATCAAAAGAAGAAGAAGCTAAATTGCAAAGAAAAAACGAAGATTTTATGCTTGAAAATGCAAAGAGGAAAAGAACCGATTTGAACAATTTGCAATGGTTGAAAGAAAACATTCCAGATATTGCGCCTAAATCATTGAGTGGCTTCAGGAGAATGAGAACAACAAACTCCAAAAATTATCAAAAAATAGTAGAAGAAGCCGCAAAACTGGGGAAAAACATTTAATTTCCACCGATACAATGGAAAGCTCTGTTATTAGTTAGTTGCTAAAGCACAAGCTTAAATATTAGGAGCATGATAAGCAGGCTCAATAAAAACAACCACGCTACAAAAAGTAGCATTGAAATATCGCCGATATCTGCATATCGGAATAGGGATTTGAACCACTTCAAAAAACCTTTCATTTCCTCACCCCTCTCTTTAATGCTAAGTTTTTCCCAAATATTAGATTCCTCCTTTTTGTTTCCTTCCTAATGAATATTAGTTTTAATTGACTTTTTGGCTACCATCTGATACAATGCAAATGTCAAAAACATTGAGGAATCAAAAAATGGTAGGAATATCAACTTCATTTTGCTTTAGTTAGCGTAATAATTATACCTAATAATTATTAGCTTGTCAACGTAATCGGGCTAAGTTTTCTTAGTTCTACCTTGTGCACAAAAATATAGGGGGGTATTTATGTTTTTTGACGTATATCAAAACCTATGTCTTTCGCTTGGAAAGAAACCAGGAACGGTTGCCCGAGAACTCGGAATAAGTTCTCCTTCAGTAACTCAATGGAAACGAGGATCGGTGCCAAGGCCAGCCGTATTGAAAAAAATAGCTGATTACTTTAATGTGTCGATAACATACTTGCTCGGAGAAAATGATCAAAAAGAAGATCCCCTGACCGAAAGTCAGAGGATTCTTGAAAGCGTCAATTCATCTGAAAATGTAGATTTACTTCTTCATATAATAAAAAACGAAGCATCTCTCAGTAGAGAACAACTCTTGAAGTTACAGGGTTTTGTTTCAGCATTGGAAGCGGAAAATAAATAAAAATGTCCGACAAGCTGTAAAAAGTTTTTTCTCTTTATCTTACAGTTTAGACCCTAATATATCTTCTAAATAAATTTTTGCAGCCTCAATAGTTCTTTCGCCCAAATACGCTGGCTCATCTATCATAATGTCATTGATTTCGATAGTATATTTAGTTGGTATTGCCGATCTATTAGGGATGTTAATAGAAAAAGAGAAATTCTCTGATGGAATAATTGCTCCGTTTAACATTAAGAGCGCAGATTCCCCATCCGAAGCAATTAAAACTTTATTATATCTATCCATAAAATTCCTCCAGAATAGACAAAGCCATTATTTTAACGAACAAAAAAACCTAATCGCTTTGCTTCTTCTATTACGATTTTTCGTTTATCTTTCGATAATTTCATTATACTATTTATCAGTGCTTTTCGCAAATCGGAATCAGAAATAGATTTATTTTCGTTTCCCACACACATAATAAAACCCTCCGCAAAATGAATATGGTATCGTGTTGTGGGTACCCACAACACGCGATAAGACGTCTTATCGCTCGATTTACCATATACTACCATTTTTTATCGCAAAAACAACACGGGATTTGTCGAAAAGAGAAGACGGATTTCTTGTGTTTATTATAGAACATTAGTTCCAGTATGAAAGGGGATTTCGGAGAGGAATTCACTCTCCCCTACCCTAATATCAGGACAAAGGAAGGATATGTTATGAAAAAGAGAGTTCTTGCGCTTGCCCTTTCCCTTGTGGTGGTTGTTTCTGTTTCGGCGTGTGAAAATAGTAACGAGAGTAAAGAAGAAAGCAGTACTAAATCAGAAACGACAGAAACGGTACAAAAGCAAACACAAACCAAGACACAAACAACCATAAAAACTTCCGATTTTCAAAGCGGGGTTTCAAAATTTTATATCGAAAATATTTATTTTGATATTCCCAGCAACTGGATACACGAAAGAAAAGAGATGGCCTGGTTTTATCCAACGAATAACAAAAACTTGGATGGCTTCTTACTCGTAGGGTTTGAGAAACTTAATGGTTCGATTACGGATGAAAAAAACTTTGAATCTTTTTTGAACTCACTTGGAAATTCAAGTGGTAATAGTAAATTCGAAATAATAAGTTCAGGATTTGAAAAGAACAAAAATGGAACTCCATTAGCAAAAGCAAATCTTTCTATGGTCACAACAAATGGGATAAGCTATAAAGAAAGCGTAGCTTGTTTTGATTGTGATGGAGGGTATGTTGCGTTTCTGTTTGCTACTATAAACTACTATAAATATGATTTTTCCTATGATTTTGATTGTATAGTTGATTCTGTATCGGTGAAAGATATTGAAAACAATACGCAACAGGAAAAGAACACGCAAACAAAAAATATAACGATGGGGCAACAGAATGCTTTGCGTTCTGCATTGCAATATCTAAACACAATGGCATTCTCAAAGAGTGGCCTTATAGATCAACTGGAGTATGAGGGATATTCCACCGAAGAGGCAACTTACGCCGTCGAGAACTGCGGTGCAGACTGGAATGAACAGGCCGCAAAATCGGCACAGAATTACATTAACACTATGTCATTCTCCAGGTCCGGCTTAATAGATCAGCTTATTTATGAGGGGTTCACACAAGAGCAGGCAGAGTATGGAGTGAGTGCAGTAGGATACTAAAACAAGAAATCCCCCTGGTGCGGTAACACCAGGGGGACCTTCTAAATAGGGTGATATGAAACGCTCCACATCACCCTCCAATCATATCAGAATGGAGGTAGAAAAGCAACATGAAAAAGAAAATGCCAACCGCGACAAAGCTTCCAAGCGGCTCCTGGCGCTGCCTGGTGACCGTAAATGGCAAAAGGGTATCTATTACCGCTGATACACCAAGTGAGGCTCAGGCGAAAGCTGTCGCCCTGAGAGCGGGTCTTATAGATAAGAAGAAGGAAAAGAAAGGGACAAAAACACTTTCAGAGGCAATCGATGAATATATAGAGCAGAAATTTAACGTATTATCCCCGGCTACCGTTCGAGGGTACAACACAATTAAGAGGAACAGGTTCAAGACGATTATAAACCGAAACATTTTTGAATTGAGCAAAGACGACGTCCAAAGAGCAATAAACGATGAAGTTAAGACCGCTTCGGCTAAAACAATCAAAAACGCCTATGGGCTTGTTCGGACTGTCTTAGAGGCAAATGAAATTTATATCCGAGGAATTAAACTCCCCCAAATCATAAAACCAAATAAAAAATATATTCAAGAGGAAGAAATATCAAAGTTATTGGAAGCGATCAAGGGAGACCAATGTGAAGCTGCCATTCTTCTGGCGTTGTGTACTGGTATGCGCAGATCAGAAATCATTGGACTGTGCTCAGACTGTATAAATGTAGAAGCTTGCACGGTAACTGTCCGAAGAAAGATGGTTCCAAATGATAAAAACAAAATGGTTTTAGTCAGTGGAGCAAAAAATGAAATGTCACAGAGAACCGTGATTTGTCCAAAATTTGTTATGGATAAAATAGCACCATTGATTAAAGAAAATAAAACAACACCGATATTTAAGTTTCATCCTGATACGCTGCGGAAACATATTCATAAAGCCTGCGAAATCGCCGGGATAACAGATACGGCAACCCATGGGCTTAGGCATACAAACGCCGCATTGATGAAATATCTCGGCGTAGACGATGCCCATGCGATGCAGCGCGGCGGGTGGTCGAGCGAAGCAACTTATAAAAAAACCTATTCTTATGTATTCGAATCTTCGGCCAAAACGGGGGATGAAAGCATAAACAACTACTTTGACAGTCTTGCAAACAAAGAAAAAATCGCACACGAAACTGCACACGAAATTCAAAAACATATTGATAAATAAGGGGAAATTAAAATTTTTCGGGATGGTTCAAATCCCTCCTTCTCCGCCAAAAGAAAAGCCTTGATCTTCAATGGATCAAGGCTTTTTCCTTTGTGTATCAAAGGTTTTTGCAAATCGAAATGAATTTAATGTGGTTCATTTTGGAGACACAAAAAAGCAATCAAACCCGAAAAAATGCACACGAAATGCACACGAAAAAATACCGTGTGTCCATTTTTAATGTTTCACGACATACTCATAATAGGAAGCCAGCTTGTCTTTTACTGCATCCTGGTCGTCAAGCCAAAAAGCTTTTGCAAAACTAATATATGCATCAATATTGTTTATTCCCAGCTTCTTAAAGACTTCGGACAAATCACTATAAGTTGCATTCATGGCAACCTGAAATTTAATGGGGTCCTCTCTTATTCCGTGCTTTTCCATGATGCTACGGATTTGTTCCATATTCCAGTGAGGCCCACGTGTCCCGTCACTGTTTTCCATTTTCCTCATCCACTCATGAGCAATGGATTCATTGAGTTCTGGAACAGACATTGAACGAGCACCGCCTACCAGATTGTTTTCTCCGTGCATTCTGTCTCCCTCTCTCTTACTCGGGAAATTTACAACTGAACCACCGTGCATGTTTGTTTCGTAGTTACGTTCAAATCCAATAGGACGGGTGTACGATCTATCGTCAGAATAATTCATGCCCATATAGTTATTCTGAGGTTCGTATCTCATGTCAGACCAGTCGCGCATTCTCTCAGAGTAATAAGGCGGGAGCCAATGACTGTTTACATCATAATCTCCCATTCTGCTTTGTGGTGCATAGCGGCCGTTGTCATAATGTTCACGCCCTCTACGATCTCGGAACTTATCTTCGGGACCATATTCCATTCGATATCCCCTATTATATTCCTGATCTCGTTTATTCCCTCCGGCCATCATGAGCATTTTAGTCGAACGTTTCATTCGTTTTACCTCCTTAAGCAGTGGGTGCGGGCGCTGCCCCGCCATCAATAATCAATAAATTGTTATCAGGAGAACAACAAGGATTTCCTATCATACGAAACGAACCGCCGGTCGGCGTGGTAGAAACACAGACAGAATAACGTGTACGGGTTCTAATGCCCGCCGCAGTTACTTGAGAACAGTTGCGCTTAGTCAGTGGATATAATTCGGTCCCAGAACCAATGGTAATATAGACAGGAGCATTAATAGTTGTTGCCGTAGGTATCGTTTGCGCGACAACAATGCAATACTTCTCCCTGTTTTTATAACTACCAGCCGGGAGGTTGATTTCAAGATTGCCGCCAGTGAATGCGACAGCCTGGGAAATTACTAAGTTATCGCAAAGCTTACATACAGGTTTGCAAGACATAATTTTACCTCCAAAAAAATCAAGGGCGGCAGACTATTGCCCGCCGCCCGAAGTAATCACGGCAAAGCCGGAATATAAAAGTGATTTCTTCTAATCAGTTTAGCACCCACAGCCACAACCGTTTCCGGTCCCGCAGAAGGGATAAGGCGCAGGAACCTGATATGCCGGGACCGGCATCGGATTGATACGACGGATCAGTTCAGAAGTCTGTGCATCCAATGTGGCCGTCAAATAGCTGTTCTGGCTGGCCTGGGATGCTGCCAACTTAAGAGCCTGATTCTCAGACTGGAGAGAATCAATCTTAGACTGAACCATGAAATCCATCAGACCGCGATAGTTTGCGTTCTGGTTGTCAATGATATCGCGGGTGCTATTCTGAATGGTATTTCTGGTATCGCATGCCTGTGTAGCCATGTCATAGCGGACACCCTGGATTGCATTCTGTGTCTGGCAGCAACAATCCTGGAGGTTATAGCCAAGCTGACACATAGACTTGTCTACGCCACTGAAACCCTGAAGCATTGCAACATTGGTATTGTTGAATCCACTAGTAATTGCATTGTTCAGCGCATAGGTTGAATCACAAATACCCTGCTGGATGTTAGAAATACCGCGCTCAACGCCATTAAAAGCAATTGCTTCATTCACATCTGCACGAGTGGCATAACCCTGGAACCCAGGGCTGTTAGAGCCGCCGCCAAAACCGCCCCAACCATTACCGCCCCAGATCATAGCCAAGATAATAATGGCCCACAGACCATCTCCCCAGCCGCCGAAGCCACTGTTGTTGCCGTTTCCGCTATCACTGCCAAGAGCGTAACCAGTTGCAAAATCGTTATCCATTTGTTTTCTCCTTATCAGTTATTCACACCGGTGTGCACCCCGGATGCGTACAAAACACATCCAGTTTTTTTCAAGACCCGGAAACTGATAGGGAGTTTTTATTTATCTATTACTTGGGTTGTTTATACCAAGTTGTCTGGCAATGTCATTGATAGATACGCCACGTTCTTTGGCCATATTTTCTGCCATTGTTTTTAATTGCTGAGGATTCTTTCCTTGAATCATTTTCAATGCTTGAGCCACTTGTGGATTTTGCCCCGCCATTTTTTGAAGTAGTTGCATAGGGTCTCCACCGCCCCGCATTGTTTGCACAAGCATCATAAGAGGGTTATTCATTGGTGCTATCATTGTTCTTTCCCCCGCCTTGTTTTAACTGTTCTACTTCTTGTCTAAGCAAGTTTAATTCATCCCTTGTTGCAAATTGATTTGTTTGCTGGAGGGGCTGATCTTGTTCATATCGGAATGAAAGAAAATCTGAGGAGCCGGTATTCTGATTAAATCTTTTGATGTATACCATTCCATGGCCTAAATCTGGCATAATGGTGCCAGGGCTAAAATAATCAGTCTGGACAGCGACAGCTTCCTCTCTGCTTGTTACCGGACGACAGGTATATCCATTTTGTTGGGTTTGCATTGAAGGTTGCTGTGGCTGTTGTGGTATCTGTGACCCAATATAAGTTTGCGGGGACTGATATTGCATCTGCTGCCCTTGGGGATAAAATTGATAGGGATTGTATCCATAAACTCCAGCCATTCTTTTTCCCTCGCTCTTTTTTATTGACATTATCATATCAAAAAATGGATCTCCGCCTGTCCAAATGAAATCCAAATTAAGGACAAATTAAATACAAAAAACTGCGGGGAATCACTCCCCGCAGTAAAAAGATTGTTCTGTTTTCTCCCGGATGTGCCGAAGGACATTATTTATTGTTCCTCTTGAGACATCCATCTCTGCCGCAATGGCTTCAATCTGCCACCCACGACGATAAAATAAATTAAATATGGCTTTTTCTCTATCTGTTAGCCACTCACATTTTTCCATAGAGTTTAGTTGCTCTATGCTGTAAATGTAACGAGACAGAGACAACCGCCCTCCTTTTACAGCAAGCCTAAGCGACCAAGGATAGCAATCATCTCATCTCTTTTAGCAGGGCGCTCCGGGCTTGTACCATCCACGATGCCATTTGCCACAGCCTTTGCCCAATGTCCCTCCTGTTGGGACCAGGCGGGCTCAGACAGCGTCTTCGCGTGGAGCTCTGCTTTCTGCATGAGCTGGTAGGCTTGTTCGTTGGTCATTTCAGAGATCAACTTTGCAATATCCATGGGTTCATCCTCTCCTTCCAGCCGCCGGTTGACCTCGGCGGCAATCTCTCCGTGCCGGTTATACAGATAATCCCCCGGGCACGCCTTGGCGGCGAACCACCGGTGAACCGTCATATTCTGCTTGTCCACCTGGCCGATCAGGGATTTATCCCCTCTCCACAGCAGTTTCTTGATCCCATTTCTCCGGCAGATATCCGTCAATAGGTCCAGCAATGCGGCGTAGGCTTTGTCTGACACCGGCCAATCCGGCACCCCGCCATTGTTGGCCACCTCAATGGTGATGGCCCGATGGTCGTTGGCGGCATTGGAGGTACACCAGGACCGGTTGGCCTCCTCCACATACAGGGCAATCCGTCCGTCGCTTCCAATCCCATAATTGCTGCTGGCTTTACGAGACGGGTCAGCAAACAAGGCCCCACAAGTCTCTACGCTGGCATTGCCTGCCATGCAGTGAACGGAAACGGTGTCGATTACGTGGTTGCGCCGCCCGGAATGGTTGGGGGATAGTTTGGTGTAGGTTACAAGTGGGCTGTTACTCATCCACTCCTCACTCCTTTCAAGCAGGACAAAAAGTCCCCGGCCTGTTCTCTTGACAAACCGGGGCGGGATGGTATAATGGAAACAGAAAGGGCACTGCTACAAGCGGTTTAGCCCGTGCAAGTTAAGAGATCAAAGCAAAAGCCTTGAAACCGTCACTTGGCCGAGTGGCGGTTTCTGCCTTTAATGCGAATCGTTACGGTATATCCGAAGATATGTAACGTAATCGTAATGGGCATGGGCCTCACCTCCTTTCGGAGGATGTGGCTAAACCGCCTGCCGTTTTGCGCAGCGCCTCTTTCCGGCCCCTTTCGGGGCGCATCCATCATACCATGCCGCGCCGCAGATTGTCAATTTTTGCTGTCCCTTTACCAGGGGCAGTTTTTTGTTTTTGCAAGATTATCGGAACAGATCCGCCAGCGTCTTTGTCTTAGACTTCATATAGGAACGCTGAATATCATTCCACTCGTCCATCTCCTTCTCCCAGCCGGTCCAGCCCTGCTGCTGCGCATACATGCGGGAGGCGATATCTACGTCCACGCCCTCTTTCTCGCTGATCGCCTTAATTGCCATGCGATTCTGATAAAAACGATTTGCCATAATAATTCTCCTTCTTTGTCTTTAGTTTTTGTTTGCGGTTTCTTTCTCAACTTCCGGCAGGCCCGCCACACTGGTCAGAAGGCTCACCACAGCCGCCAGGACAGCCGCAGAGGCCACCATGGGCCAGTTGACATCTCCCAGCACCACAGCGGCTCCAATGCAGCCTACGGCGGTCTGGCAGAGCGTTTTTAGGGCGCGAATTAAGGCTGCGCGAATGAACTCCTTTGTGAATATCTTCAATCAAACACCTCCTTTCCATTTCCAATAAAATCCCCCTGCGCTTTTTCGCTTTCCAGAGGCGCAATCATCAATATGGGAAATTCCTGTAATACATTTTGCGACCGACGCAGAAGGAAATTCATTTATCACGTCCCCGCCTTTAGAAAGTTGGATAACGGGCCTTGCATTTATTTTGGATAGCTTTTTCTTTGTTTCCTCGGAAAGTTTCCTACCCAACATAATTGTGTTTCCCCTCATCCTTTTTCGCAGCAGTTCTATTCGCGCTTCCATTGGGATGGGTTCCCTTTGAGCCTTCTGTTTCCCTTGTAGCGCGGGATCCGCATATTCCCACTCATACCCACCAACAGTTTTGTACCCGTATTCCTTTCTACAGGCAGCGGCAATGTGGCCGCCAGAGCAAAGCCCCAGTTCTCTTGCTGCATCCGACGAAGAGGGGTAAACTTTCCTGTCACCGTCTTTGATAGCAACCACTGGTATCTTTTTGGATTCTTGTGCCTTTTTTAAGTTTTTTACGTTATACTGCATCCTCCCCAAAGAGGACGCATATTGCATATTCCCTTTATAGGTAGTCCATTCCAAGTTATCCGCCCTGTTGTTGCTCGGGTTGCAATCCAAATGATTCACAATGTCGCATCCGGGTTTTGGCTCGCAGAAAACGGATGCGACAATTCGGTGCATCAGCATTGTCTCGTCCTTCCCGTTTTTTGATACGTGGGCCCGCAAGTACCCATTTTCGTCCTCGGAAAGAGACAGGATTTTCCCGGAATAGGTGTGGACGCGATACTTTCCGTTATTTCTTTGTGTTGTGGTTCGCGTTAGGCTCCTTATGCGCCCGAAGTTGCTTACTTCGTAAAGTCCAGCATATCCAGGTACATCGGCCCAAACTTCATGCTCCGCGAGAATACATTCTTTCATAGGGCCTCCGAATTATTGCTTTTCCTTAGTAAATTCCAAATGCTCTCATTCCCGCCGCTTTCCACCAGGCTTTCCATTTTTCACTCATTCCCTTCACCCCCTCTCACAGCCCGATTTTTGCCAGCAGAAACGCAATCACTGCCGCGAAAACAGCCCAGATTGCTTTATCAGCCAACCCTTCCCACCGGCGTGCGGGCTTGATCTGGAGCTCACTCACCTGGCTGAGTGCCGATGTGATTTTGGAGGACATTTCATCCAGCTTGTCCAGAATCTGAACATACTGTTCGTCCCGGCGTGCGCTCTCAGTTTCCAGGGCCCGGATGCGGTCATACATCTCCTTATGGGTCTGCCGGGCCGCATCCAAATGGCTGTTCAGAGACTTCTCCAACATGTTAGCCTTTTGCAGCCCCAAGCATTCATTCCCGGGGTTAAAGGTACACTTGTCCATGGGCATAACAGCCCTCCTCTCTCTGTGTGGGATGGTTCGTCAGGGTTCCACTTCCTCCCAAAACTCCGGGCTTGTCTCCGGGGACCAGGTGTTGGTGTCAATCTTGCTGCGCCAGGTTTTGCCATCTGCGGTACAGCAATCCCCTTTGGCGTAGGGGGAAGTGGAGAGGGAGAGGAAGGGCAGCGCCTTGTCCGGGTCAGTGGACCAGACAAACCCCCACTGGGCGGGCAGCTCCTCCGGCTCCTGGGGATAGATTTCACTGTCGTAGACCTGGAGGAGCCGAACCACCCGCCCGGCGCTGGACCGGCAGACAAAGCCATCTTTCTGGCCTGCCTTGCGCTCCAGCATGTTTTTGGCAGCCTTGGCCGCCTGGAAGTCCGGGATATACTCCTCTGTGGCACAGAGTTCCGTGCCGGTCATGGAGGGGGATTCTGCTTGCAAGTTGACTGCGGCAGACTTCCCCGCCCGGCGCAGGGTATCCAAAACAAACTCTTTTTCAGTCAACGTCATTCACTCCTTCTCGAATTGCTGCCGCCATAGCGCCCCAGGTAACGGGTTCCTCCGGCTCTTCCGGCGGGAGGTCGGGGTGGTCTGCTTCATAGGCGTCCAGCGCCTCCTGGTTGGTCTCCAGGCTTGTCACAGCACCGTCTTCCACGGTCAAGGCCACAAACCCCTTTGCCGCAAGATAGGGGCTCAGGAGATCGTCAGGAAGAATCACACAGTTTGGGAAAGGTTGTCCCATGGGGTTGCCGTGGTTGCCAGATTCGTTGGGGGTTGGGTTAATGTAATACATGGTTGGCCTCCTCTCTTAACCTAATGCAGCGAAAAAATATTTCACTTTTTTTTCATTTAGTTGGGCGTATTCATTGTTTTGATACCAGGATAGTATATTCTTATTGAATTTGGCATTCAGGGGATACAAATCGTTAGACGAACTTGGCCCTATTGTAAAACCGCGGGTCCCAGAAAGAAAAAATGCAAAACCATATCCGGTACCATCACCGTTGCCAATACTGTAAGATTGAATATGGACGAATTTTGGTTCAAATCTAAATGTAAGAGTATTGGGATTTCCGCTCCCATACGTCCCCGTCCCCACGTAGGAACCGGTTTCTATGCTTGTCTTATCCCCCAACACCCCCAGATACTCAATAGTGGTGCCTGCGGGGATGGCGGGGTAGCCAGTGACCTGTTGCATTTTATTGACAAGAAATCCATAATTATATGGATAACCGAGAGAGACTCCGTTTTCAAAGTAACTGACAATGGCATCATCGGGGATATAGACAAGGTTAGTTCCTTCACTTCCACCATTATCTTTTTCTCCACTCACAGTAATAAATTTACCTCTAATAGCACTTTGAATATTACTAACCCAGCTATCATTAGTGGCATTTGCGGTATAACTTTTTACATTTTCCTGTGTCAATGTCCCAGTATCGGAAACTTTAATTGTCTCGGAGTAATAATAATTGGACGCATTACCAGTCCACGCCGATGCAAACAGGTATCCACTCACCATATCCCCCAACACATACCCCGCCTCTTTCGCATCGTCTCCCTCCTGGTAGGCATTGCGGTTGACAGAGGTTAGGTAGGTGATGTGGGTGCCTGCGGGAGTGAGGGGGTAAGCGTCAACACGCTGTAATTTATCCACAATGATGGTCGCCGAGTTAACACTAATTTGCGCATCATTAGGTACATAATATGTTTTATTTTGGTCTAAGGCCGGAGGGCCAAACCAGTTTCCAAAGTCATTTATATAGTATAGTTTTATATATTTACCCCTAAGCCATGATGCAGCATTTAGCGCATCGTTTGCTTGATAATGTGTTGTTGCAGAATTGAGTGAAATTCCGCCGCCATCATCCACTGTTATAGAGTCAGCGCAATTGATGTATGCAGTACGTTGATTCGAATTTCCTAAATTGATGAGTGCATTGGGTACATCGTCTAATGTCCTATCTGTATTGTCATCCACTAATTTGTACCCCGCCGGAACCTCCTCCTCTGCAACCACCGTCTTCCTCCACACATGGACGTTGCCGACGTTTGCAAGGACATTGAAAGCATCGTTAGGAGTTGAATTAGCTCCCGTAGAAAGGCCCA
>QFCE01001021.1_pt1 | contig 43025 bp, 44 predicted proteins | sample 5346091 | NCBI WGS metagenome assembly QFCE01 (sample SAMN09062252, study PRJNA434731) | Human gut metagenome, whole genome shotgun sequencing project. | isolation source: stool timepoint A chromium assembly | host: Homo sapiens | collected 2015 | reverse complement strand
CATTTTCTGCAAAAAAAGGTCACTTTCTGCAATAGATATTGTTTTGTAAACAGATAAAGTTATACTTAATCTGGCAGGAGGCATAACTATGATTGAAAAAATGGCGGATGATTTAATTGGTCAGATGACTGAAGCAAGGTTAATTGATAAAGACATGGAAGAAAGATATATTTATGTCTTTATCTGTTGGATTGAGAAATTTATTACGGTTGGCAGTATTATCGTAATCAGTTTGGCGTTCCATAAACTGTTTCCAACTATATTTTTTCTTGTGTTTTTCTTAGAATTAAGAAAGCGAACTGGCGGATATCATCTGGACAAGTTTTATAAATGTTATTTGGCAACCGTTGTTTCTTATTTAGTTATTGTAATTATCAGTGCAAGACTGTCAGAACATCCGCAATGGTTATTTGCAATATTGGTAATTGCTATAACGGGATAGGATTGATTGGTACAGTGAATCATCCTAATATGCACATGACATCAGAGGAATTGATGGAATCGAAAAAATCCGCAAGGACTATTGTTTTACTTGAGGGGTGTATAATATTGGGATGTGTTCTGTTAGATGCGGATATGGTTTACATTAGTTATATGGCAATAGCTGTTATATTATGTGCAGCTTTGCTGTGTATAGCAAAAATTTTTAAACAGGAGGTGAGAGAGAATGAAGCAGGTTAATAAGAAAGTGTTGAAGGTTGTAGAACGTGTCATGAGAAAAGAAGCTGTATATGGGATAGATGGATTTCCACCTGCGTGTTTAGGAATATGGCATCAGCCGAAACGTCCGAACATTAAAAAAAAATAAAAGGTTATTGAAAATAATGTTCAAATTGTTGTACAAAATAAGCTTAGAAAGGCGGGAATTGATATGAAAAATAAATTTATAACAACAGTGGTTGCGACAGCATTGGCATTAACAATGACATTTTCATTGGCTAATGGAATGGATGTTAAAGCAGCAGAAATCACAGAGGATTCTTTAGTCGCAGCAGAAGATACTAATGTTGGAAATGAATCGGTGGATATCCAGCAACAGGAACCTGTAGAAATTTCAGAATTGGAAACAACCGAAAATAATGACTTATCGAAATCGTCAGAAAGTATTACAGTAGATGAAAGTATTGCAGAGGATATTTTGGCTACACAAGCTGATACTGCGGTTGTAGTCGGTACGGTTAGTGACTATTTGACAGCAAAGGGCGATGCAAAACTTTATAATATTAATTTGCCAGCAGGGGTATATTTGCAAGCACAGTTAACAACGCCTGCTAATGCAGATTTGGATTACGATTTGTATTTATTGGATGCAGAAGGCAATATTTTAACGGGCTCAGATTATTATACTTATATTAATGGCACCGCAGGTACATTGCCGGAAGCGTTAGGCTATATAACATCAGGTGATACAGCAACATATTATTTGTATGTATTAGCATCTGAGGGCGGAAGTGTAAGTGAATCATTCACATTGGATTATTCAGTAAGTACAGCGTGTGATTCTTATGAGATTGACGAGTCTGTAAGACAGGCATTAGCATTTACATATGGAGCAGGAGGGGCTTATATTGAATCAAGAAATTTAAGTTCTCCGATTGATAATGATTGGTATGTAATTACAGTGCCAAGCAGTAGAATTTATGACAAATTAAAAATTTCTGCTACTACAGCTTCAACAAATACCTGTTCTGTAGAAGTATATCAGAATGTTGCATCAGAAGGGTATCAAATGAAACGAGTAGGCAGCGGAAACACTATTTCTGTTTCGTCAGGAAAATATTATATTAGAGTTTCCAATGCAAAAACTATGGAGAATTTTGATGATTTGGACATTCAGAATTATAAATTGTCTATTACTCCTATTTTGAAGGCTACAGGTATTGTTATAACTGATCTTAAAGGTTCAGAAGGGTTAAATAAGGTTGTTAATTATCCTGGATATGGAGCACATTTCAGAACGCAGGGATCTGGAACATTAACTGTTTATGGAGTGCTGACAGCAACAGACAGTTCGACGGGTGTAACGTATGCAGTTGGGGGAGAGCAGATTAACGGATTATATTATAGTCCGGCATGGGAGGCTAATAATACCTCTGCGAATGCAATAAGGCGAGGTACAGGCACTACAGATTCAAGTGGTAAATTTGAAATTGATATTTCTTTACCACCTGGAATTGGTGTATATTCGTATTATGGTTCAACATCCACTCATTATTTTGATATATGTGGAGTTTCTGTATCGCCAAGTGATGATAGTAGCATAAGTGCTTCAGAGACTATTTTCCATTTGGCATATACTATGTATCATCCGTTTTAATGTGTAAATTGTAACTAAGAAAATATAAAAATAGGTTGTCACACGATTTGGTGTGTCAACCTATTATGCAAAATACAGGAGGGTTAAAATGAAGATAGCTACCCAACATTATCAGGACAGCGTGATCACTCCGTATGGTAATAATCACTGGAATGGAAAAGAGAAAATTGATATTTCCAAGGAAAAAGATGATGCGGTTATTCTGGAAATAAGTGCAAAAGGTAAAAGAGCAATACAGCTAAAAGAGAAAAACGAATTTGAGCAGGATATTGTTCAAGTGGATAAAAGTGCAGATGATTTACCAGCATATTCAGGAATGTATGATGTTGACAAGACGATATCGTCTTCTCTTGAAAATTGTAGCAAAGAGGAACAGGGATTTGTATATGATATTATCCGCGAAAATTTTCTTATTGGAAATGGCAGCTCTATGAGTGAGGAGGAGCGTCAGGCTAATATATCATTAGGAATGAAAAAAGCGGAATATGCTGCAAATAATTTTATATCAGAAGATAAAAAAAGTTCCTTTTTGGATGCAATGGAATCTATAGCAAAGCTGGCAAGTGCCGGAAGGATGAATGCAGATGGAAATATGGATTACGGGGTAAAAAAAGGAAATTATTTAGGACATGGTAGTAATCTTGTTTACACTACAGATGGTCTTGATATGATGAGGTCAATGGATTCAGGTGCATATGATGAATATCAAAGGATCAGTAGAGAAAGTAGTAATTCTGATAGACAGCTTAACACTTTAAAATACTTGACAAATTGGTATTCTAATGCTGTAACGAAAAATCCGCATATGGTAGAGAAATATGAAGCTAAATCGGATGAGTATATTGAAAAAAATGTAAAAAATCAAAAAGTAGATTCAACTTTTTCGGATTTGAAAACAGAAAGTAAGTCTGCTTTTATTGAAAGTTTGAAAGCATTTCAAGCACAGAATCCTAATTTCTTATCCAATATCGTTAATAAGGAATTGTCAAGAAAGTATTGGGCATATGGTATTATCGCCTAAGGGTGAGGATAAATATGAGATGAAGTATGTTCCGGAAGATTTTGACAGGTATGATCAAGGATTTTTTGGAAGAGCGAAACCAGAATATATTATTGTTAAGGGAGAGTGTTTGGAAAAATTAAAACAGCAAGGGTATGAAATGGACTGTTGGCAAAAAGGTATTCCGTTGGCGATAAATAATAAACATCCTGATAGCATAAAATTAAAGGGATTTTGACAGAATATGCAAAGTATTACACGAAAATGTCAAAGGATTACAGTTTACCAAAACCCATAATAGTTTCTGATATAATGCGATAAGTCAGAAAGGATGATGGGGCTATGGGGAAAAGAGAGCACATATACGAAATTATTGCAGAGAATATCAGAAAAGAACGCAGAAGGCTTGGAATTACGCAGGCAGAGCTTGCAGAACGGGCGGATGTATCATTGGATACTATCAAAAGTGTTGAAAATGGCAGAAGGGCAATGAGTCTTGATACATATTTGAATATTGTTCATGCATTGGAGTCATCGCCTACGGTTCTGATGAGCCAGCAGCACCCAGAAAAACACATTGAGCGTTTTGCATTTATGATGAATCGGTGTGACGAAAGAGAAATAGAATTTGCATTACATATGATTGAACAAATATTAAGAGGACAGGAAGATTATCTGAGTGAATAGACGGGTAGTTATCCTGTCCTTTGTCTATGACTCTTTTGCAAATTTTTCAGCGAGATGGTATATGATTTCTTCAATGGTGGGAGTTTCATTTTCACATGGAAAGTCTGTCCAGAAGCGTTGCATTTGTGGATCAGGGCTTTTTAAAGCAATAGAAACTGCCCGCCCAATTTCCTGTTGGACTTCTTCTTTTGTGATTCCTTCTTTTTCGGCAATGATTTTCAAATATTTATCAACAGAGTATGTGTTTTTATCATTCATAGTGTTGTTGTGAATCCTTTCTGAAAAGGGTATCTGCGGGCAAATTGTCAGGTGATTGAATTGTCCCGGTTGAATACCATAAAAGTAAAACAGATAATCCGTTCTATATTACATAATAACCTTGAGAGCTGTTTTCTATGCAGATTATGGCTATTTTCTATTCTATCATACACATAAAGTATGGTGCATACACGCACCATATCATTATAGGACACTCTTGCGTAGAATACAAGGAGGAGGTCTTTGTAATGATAGTATATGACAGGTTATGGATCACACTCAAGAAGAAAAATATTAGCCAGTATGCACTAATTAAAGATTATGGAATAGATAAAGCACAGTTACAGCGATTGCGAAAGAATATGGTCGTAAAAACGGTAATCCTAAACAGATTATGTTCCATACTTGATTGTAAGATAGAGGACATCATGGAGTTTGTGCCGGATGAGGATATTAAGTAAAGAGATATTTCCAAAATGTAATGAGAGTTTGGAAATATCTCTTTTTTTAATCCGCGAATATTTATATTCTTGGTATATTAAGGTGTACAATATTCCATTTGAAATAGCTGGTTTAGTCACTCTGACAAAAGATTCGCTTACGGTACAATGAATACAGCTTGGTGCTAGAATATAAATAGTACAAGCCAAAATGAGAAATTCCAAATACACATAAGCATGATACAATAGAGGCATGCTGAAGGAGGATCTCATATGGCAAAGCAACATGACAAACAATTTAAACTTGATGCAGTCCAGTACTATCAGGATCACAAAGATCTCGGAGTACGTGGATGTGCAGAAAATCTTGGCATCGGATACAGCACATTAACAAAATGGCTGAAAGACTTCCGGGAATCAGGTGATATTCCTGTTCGTGGTTCTGGTAATTATGCATCTGATGAGCAGAAGGAAATTGCCCGTCTCAGACGTGAATTACGTGATGCCCAAGATGCACTTGATGTGTTAAAAAAAGCAATCAACATTCTGGGAAAATGACGGAAGCCATTTATCTCGAAGTAACTGAGAAGACGGAAGCTGCCAAAAAGGCTGGACGCCGGGTTTCCGTCTCCGGAATGTTGAAATTTTTAGGTGTCTCTCGCTCCGGATATCTTGCATGGCTCCACCACGTACCTTCTGATACAGAAAAACATCGTAAAGCTGTAAAAGCAAAAATACAGGATATTTATGATGATTCCAAGCAGAACTACGGCGCTCCGAAAATCACTGTAGAACTGCGAAAAACCGGTGAAGTCATTTCGGAAAGAACCGTTGGTACATATATGCGCCAAATGGGAATCCGTGCCCAGTGGAGCAAACCATGGACCATCACCACAAAAGATTCTGATTTCAGCACAGAATTACAAAATATCCTTGATGAACAGTTTAATCCTGACCGCCCGAATGCTGTCTGGTGTTCGGATATCACCTACATCTGGACAATAGACGGATTTGTCTATCTGACCAGTATTATGGATTTATTTTCCAGAAAAATCATAGCCTGGACACTTTCAGAAACACTGGAAGTATCCTGCGTGATTGATACTATAAACAAAGCCAAAGCTCGCCGAAATATTGATCAACCATTAATTATCCATTCGGATCGTGGCAGCCAATATGTTGCAAAGGAATATAAAAAAGCAACCGAAAATATGCAGCGCAGTTATTCGAAGAAAGCTTTTCCGTGGGACAATGCATGCATTGAATCCTTTCATTCTGTTATCAAACGTGAATGGCTCAACCGCTTTAAAATTCGCGACTATAAGCAGGCATACCAGTTGATTTTTGAATATCTGGAAGCTTTCTACAATACGAAACGAATTCATAGCCATTGCAACTATATGTCGCCAAACGAATTCGAACGAGTGTATGAAAGAACGCACACGGAGGCTGAGCTTCTGGCAGGTTAAAATGGGGAGAAATTTCTCATTTTAACTTGTACTAAATCTTGACATAGGACCAGCTTAAGCAAATATATAAGGTGCCGGAAAAGAGTGGAAGGTGTACTACGATATTGTTAATAGTGGAGAAAGAATAAAAGAGTTGCGTGCGGCAAGAAGAATGACAAGACAGCAGCTTGCCGAGCAGATTGGATTGTCAGTGGATGCTCTGCGGAAAATTGAAGCTGGTGTAAATGGAGCAAAAATAGATACGTTGATTAGTATTGCTGAACTTGTGGAAGCGTTTGTATCAGAAATTGTATTTACTGATAACAATATAGAAGTAAAGCTTCTGTATGATGATTTCCTCAAGGAATTGCTTGATGTGGCAGAATAGGTAATTGCGAAACTCGCGATGCTCGTTCGCAAACTTGAATCAAAATAGAAACAGAATTGAGCATAGCATGATTTTAATGACGAAAACGGATATTGAGCTGTTTTAGGCGCACTTAAATAAGCCGTAGACTTTATTGAGTTGGTAAGTCCTAAGCAATAAGTGGTTTTAAGCTGCGAATAAATTCGTGATGATTGATTTTATCCGAAAGTACAACTGTTATCAGTTGGGTAATTCCTGCAAGGATCAGATCGGCGTGAAGTGTTTTCTCATTCTGAGTTCTTCTTCCGGCCAGACAAAGATTATCCTTGATGTGGTTAATATCTCTTTCTACGGTGGTTCTGATTTTGTAAGTGTTATTCCATTCTTCTGTACCACGGATAGCGCCAGGATAGGCACGGAGATCCTTTTCAGGATAAATATACACCATTCTGCCACAAGAAGAAGCTGTACATGGATCATCACATGTACAGTGACGCTGGGACCTGCCAGTAGATGCATTTTTGATCCACTTAATTTTAGGACAGACAAACTTATATCTGGTAACACCGCTTCTGAGTTTTGATATTCCTTCATATTTCATGGGAAGTGAATCATCATGAGGACAGCAGGGAATCCCATTTTCATTAATCGTGTAGTCCTGTTTTTCAAGACCAGCCCTGGAATTCAGAGGGATATAAGCTTTATCAAAGTGTTTATGATCTCCGAACGTATTACCGGTAAGAAGTTTGGGATAGAGTGCCGCAGTATCAAAAGCAGCATCGCCAAGAAAAGTTTTGGGATTAATCAATGGATGCTTTAAAAAGAAATCTTTCAGGGTTGGAATTAAAAGCCTGGAATCATGGACAGACTTGTCTTCATCAGGTGAATCAGATTTCTTTTCAACGGTAATGTCAGGATGGGAAGCTATAAAGTTTTTGTTATAAAAAGCGATATGCCTGATGATTCCAAGACCGTTGGTAATGATGCCAAATTTGAAGACATAACAGAAATGCCCATTGATGTATAATTGTTTAATTTCAGGATTAGCAGACGCGTGCGAAGGCATAGAACCATAAGCGGCTTTATAAGGATCATAATTCTTGTCGAAGCTGTTAGCTTTTGCATAAGCCTTAAGCTGTCTGATAATGCGGTTAGCATACTTGGGATTATTCTCCGTAACAAAAGCTTCAATGCCTGAAGAATCAAAGATGGTCATATCGGCTTTTGCGGAATCAACAGCCTGACAGATTGGTTCGGTGATATCAACAAGTTTATCAAAAACAAGCTGCAGATCATCTAAAAAGTCCTGTTTGAAGCGTGTAATCTTAGAGGCATCAGGGACTTTGGTAAAACCGCAGAAATCACGAAGCGGTTTCGAGTAAACCAGAAAAGTTAAAAGAAGCTGGTCTGTAGGGATTGAGAAGATACGCTGGATAATCAAAGCCCACAGGAAAGCACGTAAAGGGTATTTACGGGATCTTCCCGTTGATGCATAGAAATGATTTCTAAAAGAAATCGGAATAAACTCATCAATATCGATATGGGTTTCTAATAGAGAAAGAAATGCAGGCTTGTCATTATTAAATTTATTTTGGCAATCTTGAAAAATATCTGCCAAAGAAAGCTGTTTATATGGTATCATATGTATCAGAATAACTCCTTTCTTGGGTACATGGTTTGTAGTTTTTAGTCAACTCTATTATACCATATCCGGTGAGGAGTTATTTTAATTTGGTAACAAAAAATGCCGTATTTATGCGGTCTGTGGTGTTTCGCAAACGCCTAATGTGGCAGAAGAGAGAGAGGTGGGCAGCAATGGATAAGACGGTAGTACTTTATATGAGATTATCGGATGAAGATGACAATTTGGCTGCTCATGAGGAAAGTAACAGTATTTCCCATCAGCGAAAGCTGATGCTTGACCATATTCAGAAACTGCCGGAACTAAAGGACTGCAATATCATTGAATTTGCAGATGACGGATATTCCGGAGCAGACTTTAACAGACCTGATTTTGTGAAAATGATGGAGCTGGTAAAGGCTGGTAAGATTCAGGTGATTGTGACGAAGGATTACAGCAGACTTGGACGAGATTATCTGGAAGTCGGTAACTATATGGAATGTATTTTTCCAGTTCTTCAGGTAAGATATATCAGCGTGAATGATAGTTATGATTCTGCAAACAGCTTTGGTTCAACCGGAGGTATGAGTGTTGCACTGAAAAACCTTGTGAATGCATTGTATTGTAAAGATGCATCCAAAAAGGTAAGAGCAGCTAAGGCAGTGTTTGCTAAGCAGGGAAAATACATTGCTGCATTTGCTCCTTTTGGATATCAGAAGAGTGAAGATGATAAGCATATGCTAGTGCCTGATCCCGTAACGGCACCTGTTGTCCGGCTGATATTTGAACTAGCTACGAAAGGAATGAAATATACCGAGATAGCCAATTATCTGAATGACAATGGATATGACAGTATATTTGAACATTACCAAAAGTTGGGTGTCAGGAGATGCTATGAGAGGGATATTGGTGAGCATATGTGGAGTCCCAGCACCGTTATGGGGATTCTGTACAATGAAGTCTATATTGGTTCTGTAATCAACAATAAAACAGCCGATAACATTGATACCGGTCATCAGGTTGTGCAGAGAGATAAAGAGGACTGGATAATTGTTGAAAACTGTCACGAACCATTGGTGTCTGTGGAAGATTTTAAGCTTGCTCATAAGATGATAGCCAGACGTGAAAAATCGCCGAGAAAGCCCAATGGCAAGTGGCGTAAGTCATATCTTCGCTGCGGAGTGTGTGGCAAGGGGCTTAATAAATATGGAAATGGTTCTTCATATAGGTGTCGTGAAGGTCATGTATCACGTATTCGTGGTGAAGAAATAGAACAGGCTGTTTTGGATGTGGCTAGAAAAATGGCAGTAGTCCGGTTGGAAGAGTTTGAGATACAGATGAATAAAGACGCTTCTTCTGATGATATCGGACAGGAAATAGAATCATTAAAGAAAGCAAAAGCACATTATGCGAAACTAAAGTTTGAGATTTATGATGATTATACTAGGACAAACATAACCCGTGAGCAGATGGCAAAAAAGACTGCTGAAGTAAAAAATAAAATAGCAGAGCTTGATAAAATGATAGCTGAAAAACAGGAGCTGTTTGATCTTCAGAAGGATTTGTTTGTTGATGCAAAACAGGAGCAATTGACAAAGCTCAGCAAGCTTGATAAGTTTGATGAAGATGTAATCCGAAATATCATAGACTATGTGCTCATATACGATAACGAGCATATAGAAATCAAATGGAACTTTGATGACTTTCACATTGAATAATGGTATAATGTTAGCGTTAGTAAGGCATTATATCGAAAAGAAGTAATACTGGGGAATCTTGCTAAAGGTTCCCCAATATTTTTGAAAAAATAATTTTTTTTGTTTCTTACTTGACACGGGCAGAAGCTCATCACGCAGTTTCACCAGTTTTAAAACGAGTTATTCAGTATTTTACGCCTGATTTTTTGATTGGTCTTACAGCAACCGATCAACGACCAGACAAAAAGAAGTTGGAGACAATATTTGGTAATTATAAGACAAGCTTATCTCTGGTTGATGCGATGAAAAAGAAAATTGTTGCAGAGGCAAATGTGTGTCGTATTGAAACCAATCTGGATTTGAGTCATATTCGATTCAATGGCAAAGATTATATTAATGCTGATTTGGAAAAGAGTATTCGTGTAAAGTCCAGAAATGAATTGATTGCAGATGTGTTATACAACTATTTTTCGGAAGGAAAAGCTGGGCAGTTGCAGGGAGTCGTGTTTTGTGTAAATACAAATCATGCACAGGAGATGGAGCGTATTTTAAATGCGAAAGGTCTTTCGGCAAAGGCATATACCAGAAAAACAAAAAATCCAGATGAAGTTATGCAGCAGTTTCGAGAGAAAAAAATACGTTTTTTGTGTGCTTGTGAAATGATTTCGGAGGGATGGGATTATCCGGAACTTGGAATTCTGGTAATGGCGCGTCCAACACTTTCCAAGGTTCTTTATATGCAGCAGATTGGCAGAGGACTTCGACGAACAAATACAAAAACAAATGTGTTTGTTATTGATGTAGTAGATGAGTATGGTGCCATGGCAAAACCGTGTTCCATGCATTCAATTTTTTCTAATCCATTTTACACTGCATTTGGAAGTATTTTAAAAAGGGATTATTCCTTGGGAGATATGATAGAAGTAGATGGTCTGCATGAAACAGTAGAACGTATTGTGCAGGTGGATATTGAAACTTTCGAAGAAAAATATGGTGATTATTTAAATCAGGAACAGCTGGCGAGAGAATTTTATTTAAGTACGGGAACTATTACCAGCTGGGTTACCAAAGGAAAAATTTCTCCGGATGAAATGATTACTTTTGGAAGTAGAAAAATTTATCTTTTTGCACCAGAACATGTGAAGCAGATTCGTGAGGAAAATAATATTCCAGAACATACAGAGGAAACGATCAAAACGGACTTCTTTGATTTTGTGGAAGAACGTGATTACAGTCTTTCTTACAAGATGCCGTTTCTTCTTTCATTCCTAAAAAATATGAATGAAATTGGAGATGCAAAAATTGATAATGTGCTCACAGATTATATTGCTTTTTACCAAGACAGGATTGATAAGGGACTTCCGGTAGATCGGTCAAGTTGTCCATATAATGCAGAACGATTGAAAGATCGGAAATATATTAAAAGCAATATGCTGACAAATCCTTTTGAAAAATTTGAGCGTAAACGGTTCCTGTATTATTCAAAGGATTTGAATGTGATTTCTATGAATCATGCGCTTTTTATTAAAATGAGTAAGCAAGATTTTGAAAAAGTGAAGGTGCAGATGGAAGAGGATTTGGAGAAGTATTATGAAAGAGTTAAATAAAAAGAGTGTCTGACAAAATTGCAGTAAAGAAACTATTTATATGTGGAAAAATAATTATGGCAATTAATTGACTACAAATATGCTTTAAATTAGAATAGATAAAAGAAAAAATATAATTTGGAAAGAAATGGGAAAATTTTTATGGATATAAATAAAATCGTTTTAGTAATAACATGTGCATTTTCTGGTATTTCAGTAATTGTATCATTTTTAAGTCTAAGTAATACGAGAAAGATAGCAAATAAAAACGGATATATAAATACCGTAACGGCATCAAGAGAACGGTGGGCGAGTAGTTTGCAAAGTAATGGTTCCTCCTATTTGGCTATTGTAGATTCAATATTTTTACAGAGAGAAAATAGAATACAAAAATATGAGGAGTTATTAAAGTATCAATATGCAATGGCTATTTCATTACATGATTATGACGATGATAAAGAATTAAAAAGTAAAATGAAAGAAATTCAGAATCATATATATAAATTTGTAGCATCAAAAAATAGTGATTCTTTAGAAAATGAAATTGCAGAGGTTCAGAAATTGAAAGATGAGATTTATTTGCTTATAAATAGAAAACATCAAGAGGAGTGGAAAAAACAGAAATACGAAGTGGCGTTAGAAGAATAAGTATACAGCAAATAATTCGTTCAAAAATATCTTTATTTTCTGAAGAATCTGAATAAAGTTATAATCATAAATTATTGATATAATAGTGCATTTAAGGTAGAAATTGAAAAAAGAAAATATCAATTTTGGTGATATACAAAGGTGGTGATCTCATATTAACAAATGACAATAAAGTCAGGCGCAATGACTTGTCATTACGTCTAAAATACATAGGTATCAAAACCAGAATATTTAAAATAGCTCCCTTTAAGTATGTGATTTTATGTTCCAATATACCAGACGATTTTGAAAAAATAAAGACATATTTTGATCGCTCCATAAGGTATATTACTTTGCAGATATCATTATTGGATCAGGTGCCGGAACATTATATAGAGGAACTCTCTCCAATTGATATGGAACATCCGGTGGATGATTTTCGGGCAACAGCGAGGACCAGAGCTGAGATAGAAGAATATATTTATGGAAGATACCATGATTTTGACATTAGAAAAATTGTTCCGAGTGAAGGCGGCATAAATTTTCATATGGATATTTATGTTGGAAGTGATGTGAGTGACAAACAGATCGCAAGGTTGCAAAAGGAACTGACAGAAGTTGACTTTGGAACGGATCAGATTCAGGTACTTCGTACAACGGACCCTCCGGAAGATAAAACAAAATTAAATCCGCAGGACAGTGTTATGTGGTTAAATACGAACAAGAGTTATCCGTTTACAGTTGCTGAGGCAGATTTCTGGTATGACAATATAGAGGCAATTTATGATGGCTCTGTAAAGAGAAAGGATTTATCTTTTTGCAGAGATGGCGAACTAAAATGCTTTGTGAATGCGTCTGTTTTTCCGGTGATCAATCTACGCAGCCTTTTATTATTATATGATACGGTGTATCTTGCTTTGCCAATTGGAAATTTTTTGGATGAGTTTTTGGAAATGCAGGGCATGAAAAAGAAAGAGCTGGTCCAACTTGTTTCAATGGGGAAAGTAGTTCTTTTGTTAGGAAATGATGAGACGAGGTATGATCGGCAGGTTATTTTGGATGCTTACAAAGAGTCACCGGATTCTGTAATTGGAAGAAGAGCTATGAATGCGATGATGATTGCACAGTTGGTTGAGATGAAAAATCAGTATGCTGCCAATTATCCGATGGCTTATGAGATGGCATCGCAACTTGCAAAATATGGAAATCAGAAACAGGATGAAGTGGCACTTCATATATCAGAACTGTTGGCATGGCCATATAGAGTAGTGGGAGAAAGTTTTGGCATTTTGCAAAATTCGAGTCCTATGGCAGTCAGTAATTTCGGCATTAATCAGTTGGCATATAATTTTTTCAGAGAGCATGATCAGAAGAGTGCAATTGAATTTGAATTTATTTCAAAGGCGGAATCGGCACATCTAGCCATGGCTTTGGATGCAACATATTTTCCGTTTCGTGCAGAAAATGATAATAAAATATATACGGATGAGGCAGAGACTTCTATGATGGAAGGAATGATGAAGGTATATTGGTATGCACCAGAGCAAGTGAAGCGGATGCAGTCGATTTGGAATACAAATTATACGGAAAGAAATATGCTGGAATTCTTTGACACAAAAGAAAATATTGATATTTTGCGTACTGCAAACATGGCAGACAAGTACCAGACACCTATGAAGTTCCGGGCTATTTTGGAAAATCTGGAGAAGATGGAAGAAACAGATCGAAGACAAAAGATTCGGGAGTATAATAATATTTTGGCAGAGGCTTCGGAACGAACTGCAAAATCGACAAGTATTGTTGATTTTATGCTTGGAACTACCGGTTTTTTAAATTTTGGATCTTATTTGAATACGATACTGAATTTGCTCGGATTACTGAAAGGCGTTCCAGATATGATGCCTGGTGCAACGGAGCGAAAGGATTTGCAAAAATTCCGTTCGATTGCAAAAGAACTGGGCACAGATAATCCGGAGAAAACAGGAGAGGAGGTTTATCTTCTTGATCGTATTTCTCCAGTGGCTAATTTAAGATAAAAAGTAATTTATGCAGACTATCTGCATAAATGGATTAGAACAATTCCGGAAGGCATTGATTTGAGAATTATTTATGGGTTATACTGAAAATAAAAATTACATTATTAGATAAATAACAGGAGGCTTACATTATGGAACGAGTAGTGAAATTCTGATGACAAAGGACGAGTGGTACAGGCAGTTGTTCGAGAGACTGGACAATTCCAAATTTCGAAGCAGCTTTCATTTGAAGCAGAAAGACATAGATTACATAAACCAAAAGGGACTTGATACGATCAGACAACATGCAAAGGACTTTATTGCAAAGAGAGAAGCTCCCGCATTTATAGCAAATGATGGCAAACAGACTCCTATGAGGGGGCATCCGGTATTTATTGCCCAACATGCAACTGCAACATGCTGCAGAGAGTGTATCCGGAAGTGGCACAAAATGCAGCCGGGCAGGGAACTGAGTCAGGTGCAGCAGGATTATCTTGTAGATATAATTATGACATGGATTCAAAAAGAACTGGAAAGGCAGAAAAAGAAATTATGAAAATGCAGATATTTGTAGATGCAGATGCGTGTCCTGTAGTAGGCATTGTAGAAGAAATAGCAAAGAAATATAGTATTCCAGCCACATTGCTGTGTGATACGAATCACGTATTATATTCAGACTATAGCGAAGTGATCGTAGTTGGTGCAGGAGCAGATGCTGTAGATTACAAGCTGATTAGTATTTGTCATAAAGGGGATGTCGTAGTATCTCAGGATTATGGTGTCGCTGCTATGGCACTTGGAAAAGAAGCGTATGCCATTCACCAATCCGGTAAGTGGTACACAAATGAAAATATTGACCAGATGCTTATGGAGCGGCATCTTAACAAGAAGGCAAGACGCAGCTCGCATAAGAATCATATGAAGGGACCAAGAAAGCGTACAGAGGAAGATGATGTACGCTTTGCTCAGTCTTTTGAAAAACTCATACAGATGGCAAAATCAAAAGAAGGTGCTCAGAGTGGGATTATTTAAGAAAAAGACAGTTATAAAGACTTATGATAAAGAAAACAAGAAGCCGGTAATTAAGGCAAGCATCTGTAACGGTGAGCAGGTTGCCGGTTTTAAGGACATCCATACAGGTAAGATCGAAGAGGTTATGCTGATTAAAAGTCAGGCGGATCTTGATGAATTCAAGAAAATGTATGGAATAGATGGCAAAATAGAAAAGGAGTATTGATATGAGCATATTAGGAAACATACTTTGGAAAGCAGTTTTTCAAAATTGCAAAATTATCCCTGATGCCATTTGGCGCAGAGGTAATCTGACCGGCAGGAGAGCATTTTTTTGTGAGTTTAAAAGAATAGGCAGGAAAGATGTGTGACATAACAAGGTTACAGATGGATGAGAAAGGAAAACACGATGAACATATATGATGAATTGGAAAATTTAAAAGTCAGGGCTCGCTCCAATCCGGAACTTGCGCAGGCGTTGTTAGCCACGCGGGGAATGAAAAATCCGGTTTCCGCATTCTGCCGTATTGCACAGGAGCATGGATGTACCTTTTCCGCTATGGATCTGGTCTCTGCCGGTGAGGATTCTTACGCAGCAATGCGTCGCTCCACGAATGGGGGCGGCGAGAATTCGCCGCTGTTGCAGGGAGAGGATGATCTGTACGAGATGTTTTTAATTGAATTGATGTAAAATTGAGAGATAATGAAATAAATTACGATTACGAAGGATGGAAAAATACATTTTGTATTTATTTTTCTGTCCTTTTGTGTTATATTGGAAGCAAAGATGGAGGGATACCAGGATGAAGGATATCTATTTAACAAATTATTCTGTTAATGGAATCAAGACATTGGATAAAACGGTTTCATTGTCTTTTTATAAGAAAACAATCAATAAGGAACCGGATACGCAGGAATATAATATTAAGGGAATTTATGGAATGAATGGGTCTGGAAAATCGGGGATCGTGACTTCTGTGGAAATTTTGCGCAATCTTATCATTGATACAGGATATTTGAATAATCCGGTTGCACAGAAACATTTGGATGCTATTGTCAATAAGAAAGTTGGGGAACTTTCGATAGAAGCAGAGTTTATCGCAAAGAGTGGTGCACAGTTGCTTCTTTTTCAGTATGGAATCACCTTGTCTAAAAATAAGGCAGGTAAATTTACAATATCACACGAATGTTTAAAAGAAAAAAATGCGACATCAAAGAACAGTTCTCTGGAAATCATTTATGAAATTTGTGATGGTGAAATCATTTTTATGTATGGTTTGGAGGAAGAAAATGGTTTTGTGGTTGAAATTAGAAATAAGACGATGAATTTGTTGACCACGGGATCTGCATGTGCATTGATTTATGTAAATATGTTATACTCAGGGGACGGTAATTATTCCTTTTATAGAGAGGATAAAGTTGCACGGGTAATAATGAATGCTATCAGTGTGCTGTTTTCATTTGGACATAAGCTGCATGTGTATTTAGATGAGTCAGATGATCATAAACCATATATGATACAAAATACCATTCTCTCTTGTGACGATGTTGATTCGCAAAATGCAAAATTGTATTCGTTGATAGGTAATATTTTTGAGTTACAGAATGAAAACATAAATGTAATATTCAGTAACCGAAATATGATTGCAAAACCAAGGCTTGATAAATTTATAGAAACAATCAATAAATTATATGAATTTCTCCATATTTTTAAATCGGATCTGATGGGTATAGAGATTGATAAAAAAGAAAACGGCGATTTTTGGATGTGTGATTTGGTTATGGTGTATGATTCCTACAAGATTCATGCAGAATTTGAAAGTACCGGAATCAAAAAACTGATTAAATTATTTGTCTATGTAAGAGAAATGGTTCGTGGTGGAATTGTTTTTATTGATGAATTTGATTCGAACCTTCATGATGTTTATTTGTGTGCATTGTTGGAATATTTGATGGAATATGGAGAAGGACAGCTCTGTTTTACAACACATAATGTTGGACCGATGGATGTTCTGAAACAGCACAAGAAGTCAATAGACTTTTTGTCAGAGGATCATCAGATTTATCCATGGAAGACAAATGGCAACTATTCACCTTCAAAATTATACAGAAACGGTATGATAGAAGGTTCTCCGTTTAATGTAGATGCGATTGATTTTATCGGAGTTTTTGGTACAGGTGAGGAGGATACAAAAAGACATGAAATCCAGAACACAAAAATCAATGGAATTATATAACACCCTCCTGAACCGTGGCTTTCCACAGGAGTTTTGTGAGCAGATTTCACGGAATCTGAACACAGACTGGACGGCACAGAGGATGCTTGGCTATTTGTCACATTACAGGAAACTTCCGATGGCAGAAATCGTGGACGAGATGCTGGCAATTCTAAGTGACCGGAACCGGATTATGCAGAAGCATGAATGGGAGAATACAAATGCGAAATGGAATGAATTTTTAAACCAGGGATTTCAAAAAGAGGATTGAAAAATAATATGAAAGAGGTTTTTTATGAGTTATTGGAAAAAATTTAAAAAGAAGTATATGGGGGATCGTGCGTTTTACCGCCATTATTTATTGCTGGCAGTGCCAATGATCCTGCAGAATGCCATCACGAATCTGGTCAGCTTTTTGGACAACATTATGGTGGGACAGCTGGGAACGGAACAGATGTCCGGTGTTGCAATCGTAAACCAGCTGATTTTTGTGTACAATCTGGCAATTTTTGGAGCGGTATCGGCGGCAAGTATTTTTGGCGCACAGTATTTTGGCAACGGGGATCACAGGGGGCATATGCATTCGTTTCGTTTTAAGCTTTATGCGACGCTGCTTGTGTCAGGACTTACCATGTTGCTGCTGCTTACGAAGGGATCGGATCTGATTTCCCTGTATCTGACGGATACTGCGGGAAATGGAGCAACCGATGTGGCACTTCAATATGGAAAGCAGTATCTGGTGATTATGCTGGTGGGACTGGTTCCGTTTGCAGTGAACCAGGCATATGCCACCAATATAAAAGAAACGGGACAGACGCTCGTTCCGATGCTGGCAAGTTTTGTGGCGGTGGGAACCAATGCAGTGCTGGATTATCTGATGATTTTTGGTGTGGGACCATTTCCGGAACTTGGGGTGACAGGGGCGGCACTTGCCACTGTGATTGCCCGGTATGTGGAAGCGGTTATTGTTGTCCTCTGGGCACATAGAAACCGGGAGAAGAACCGGTATCTGGAAGGGGCTTATCGCGGATTTGGAATCCCGGTGAGCGAACTGAAAACGATACTGATCAAAGGGCTTCCCCTGATGTTCAATGAGGTTTTATGGGCGGCGGGCATGACCACCGTGACCCAGTGCTATTCTGTGCGCGGACTTGATGTGGTGGCAGGGCTGAATATTGCCACGACGATTACCAATTTGTTTAACATTGTCTATATACAGTTGGGAGCGTGTATCAGTATTGTTGTGGGACAGTATTTGGGAGCCGGAGAACTGGAAAAGGCAAAAGACGCAGACAACAAGATGATTGTTTTCAGTGTCTTCTGCTGTGTGATTATGGCAGCAATCATGTTTCTCGTGGGGGGATTTTTCCCTGATATTTACAATACGACAGCGGAAATTAAGGATCTGGCTACAAAGTTTATCGCCGTTTCTGCGCTGATCATGCCGTTTTGTTCGTTTAGTCATGCGTCTTATTTTACGCTTCGTTCCGGTGGAAAAACGATGGTTACGTTTTTATTTGATTCGGTGTTTACCTGGGTGGTTGTTGTGCCGGTTGCATTTTTGCTGGCACACGGTACGGGACTTGGAATTGTAAGTGTTTATTTTCTGGTACAGGCCACGGAACTGATTAAGGTCGTGATCGGATACTGCATGGTACGAAGCAACGTCTGGGTGGTAAAAATGGTATAGGTGATCAGGGATCAGAAACTCATGCTACGGCATTATTTATAAACAATTGTTAAATGTTTGAAAAATATTTGGAAAATGGACAACTTTTGTGAAAGAATCGGTTATAATAATTTCATCTGAAAATTTAACGAAAAATACATAGGAAGCGGATGGAATTATTATCATGGAACAGGAAAACAGAGTCAGAATGGAACGAATTGCAGCAGATCCACAGTCCGGGCTGTCTGCAGAGCAGGTAAAAAGAAGGTTTGCACAGGGAGAAAACAACTATAAAGTAGAGTCTTCCACGTTGTCGGTCTCGGAAATTGTGCGTTCAAATGTCTGCACATATTTTAATCTTGTATTTGCTGTGATTGCGGTTTTGCTTGCTATTGTGGGTGCATGGTCGGATATGCTGTTTCTTCCGATTATTGTGGCAAATACCTGTATTGGTATTATCCAGGAGGTACACTCCAAAAAGGTGCTGGATAAATTATCCATTCTGAATGCGCCGCATGCAGTTGTAATCCGTGACGGAAAGCGGCAGGAGATTCCGGCAGATCAGCTGGTGCTGGATGATATTGTGGAATTTTCGGCGGGAAGCCAGATTCCGGCGGATGCGAAAGTGGTATCCGGAGAACTGCAGGTGAACGAATCCCTGATCACTGGAGAGTCGGATGAAATTGAAAAACGGGAGGGGGATTCCCTGCTTTCCGGAAGTTTTGTGGTATCCGGAAAGGCATGTGCACGTCTTGAGAAGGTCGGAAAAGATTCTTATATTTCAAAGCTGACCTTGCAGGCAACGAAAAGCAAAAAGGGAGAGCAGTCAGAAATGATCCGCTCCCTGAATTATCTGATCATGGTGATGGGAATTATTATCATCCCGATCGGGATTGCCCTGTTCGTGCAGTCGTTTATTTACAATGAGGGAACGTTTCATGACAGTATCACCGGTATGGTGGCGGCTATCATCGGAATGATTCCGGAGGGGCTGTATCTGCTGACAAGTGTGGCACTTGCGGTTAGTTCCGTGCGGCTGGCACAGAAGAAGGTATTGATCCATGATATGAAATGTATTGAGACGCTGGCGAGAGTCAATGTTCTTTGTGTGGATAAAACAGGCACGATCACCGAGCCGGGGATGCATGTCTATGATTTTTCTGTTCTGGATGGGGCAGATCAGCTGGAAATTTCCCAGCTGCTGGCAGATTTTGTGGCAGCGCAGGAAAAAGACAATGCGACGATGGAAGCACTCAAAGCGCATTTCTCAAACGGAAGTGGTATGCGGGCAAGGGAAGTGTATTCGTTTTCTTCGGAAACGAAGTATTCCGGAGCCGTGATGAACGATGGGAAATCTTATGTGATCGGAGCACCGGAATTTGTTCTGCGGGGGCAGTTTGCCCAGTATCAGGAACAGATTGCCACCTACAGCAGCAAAGGCTACCGTGTGCTTGTATTTGCGCAATATGAAGGGACGCTTGACCGGAAACCGCTGACAGAGCCGGTACTTCCGCTTTGTTTTGTGATGCTTGCCAATCCGATCCGCAAAGGGGCAAAGGAAACCTTTACTTATTTTGCGGAAAATGATGTTGATATCAAGGTGATTTCCGGTGACAATCCGCTGACGGTTTCCGTCATTGCGGCAGAGGCGGGGATTGTGGGTGCGGAGCGTTTTGTCGATGCATCGACTCTGAAAGAAAAAGAAGATTATTATCGCGCGGTGGAAGAATATACGGTATTCGGCCGTGTGACCCCGAGCCAGAAGCGGATGCTGGTACAGGCACTGAAAGAACATAAAAAAACGGTTGCCATGACCGGAGATGGTGTAAATGATGTGCTGGCACTTAAAGATGCAGACTGCAGCGTGGCGATGGCCTCCGGCAGCGAAGCCGCTTCTAATGTGGCACAGCTGGTACTTTTAGATTCCGATTTTTCCAGAATGCCATCGGTGGTCGCAGAGGGACGCCGTGTGGTAAATAACATTGAGCGGACCGCCGCATTGTATATTGTAAAAAATATTTTCTCCATGCTGCTTGCCATTTTCTCCGTGATTCTGATGCTGGATTATCCACTGGAACCATCACAGGTATCGCTGATCAGTATGTTTACGATTGGTATTCCGTCGTTTGTTCTGGCACTGGAGCCGAATAAGGAGCTGATCCGCGGACATTTCCTGACCAACGTACTTGTGCGGGCACTTCCGGCAGGACTGACGGATTTTATCGTAGTAAGTGGTCTGGTGATTTTCTGCCGGGAATTTCAGGTAGATCTGGATTGTCTGTCTACATCATGTACCATTCTGGTTGCAATTGTTGGTTTTATGATTCTGCACCGCATTGCAAGACCGATGAATACCGGACATATTGTAATGCTGGTCGGCGTGATTGCAGGATGGATTCTTTGCATGCTGTTTGGCAGAAGTTTTTTCGGAATTACGGAAATTTCCAAACAGTGTGAAATGCTGATGGTAATTTTTGCAATTATTACGGAACCGGTTCTTCGGTATCTGAGCCTGATTGTTGAGTGGATTTCTGCGAGATGCCGCATGATCCATGCCCGTTTTTCGAGGGCGTAAAAGTAGGGCTGGTTCTTGCATGCATATAAGGAATCGTATATAATAAAAGACATACTAGTAGAAAAGCAGGTGTGGATGTGCAGAAGAGAATCAGGCAGATAGCCGCAGGAAAATTCGAATCGGATCAGCCTTCGCTTTCTATTTCGGACGAGGAACTGTTTCTTACGGTTACAGAAGGACAGGAATATACCGGGGAATTTGAGATTACCAGTGAAAACCATATTCCGGTGAGGGGCATTGTCTACTCCACCCACCCAAGGATGGAGTGCCTGACTCCCCAGTTTGAAGGCGAAAATATACGGATTCGGTATCAGTTTCATAGTAAGGGTCTCGTTGAGGGGCAGGAGGAAAAGGGTGCGTTTGTGATTCTTTGCAATCAGAGTGTACACAGCCTTTCTTTTTGTGTATCCATATCCCGTTTATATGCGCAGACTGCCACAGGTGCGATTCGCAGTCTTTCGGATTTTACGGCACTTGCAAAGGAAAGCTGGCAGGAAGCATATCAGCTCTTTTATCACAAGAGTTTTCCCAATATTCTAAAAGCAAAAGAGACAAAAGAAAAGATGTACTATCAGGGGATTCTTGCGGCAAAACCATCGTCGCAGAATCTGGAAGAATTTTTGGTGGCAGCCGGCAGAAAAGAACAGATCCATTTTACAATTTCTGAGACAGACTGCCGGTTTGATGCGCTTACCGAAAGCCAGCAGCAGAAGATCGAAATCAAAAAGAGCGAATGGGGATATTTGGAACTTGCCATCACCTCCGATGCCGCGTTTGTACAGCCGGCACAGACGCAGATTACTTCGGAGGATTTTCTGGGGAGTACGTTTGTCCTGAAATACATCGTGGACTATGACCGGATGCATGCCGGAAACAATTATGCCAAAATTACTTTTTCCTCGGTATATGAGACAAAGGTTCTGGAGATTTATGCGCACAAAGGGGAAAAACAAAAGTCCAAAGAACAAAAAGAACATGCCAAAATCAGGGAATGTCAGTCCGGGCTGGTAGAACTGTATGAGGCATTCCGCCTGAAAAAAATTGTGACAGGTGTGTGGGCAAATGAGTCGGTAGAACGTTTAAACCAGCTGCATGCCATGCTTCCGGATCAGGTGATGTATCCGCTGATGAAAGCACAGGCACTGGTGATCAATCACCAGAAACAGGAAGCGGAGTGGATTCTTGAGGAATTTAAACGGGAATGGCCCGATCACCATACACCGGAGTGGGGGTATTATCTTTATATTATGACACTTCTGGAACGGGAACCGGCATATGTGGACCGCATGACGCATGAGATTGAGATGATTTTTCATGAAAATCCGGATTCTGCTTTGTTATTCTGGGTTCTTTCGTTTCTGGAAGAGGAATATTACAACAACAGTGCGCACAAACTGCGTGCAATTGCGCACTGGGTGATGAGTGGCTGTGTTTCCCCGTACCTGTATCTGGAGGCATACGATCTGATCAGCCATGACCCGTATCTGCTCACAAAACTGGGAAGATTTGAAGTGCGGATTCTGCGCTGGGCAATCCGTCATCAGGTTCTGACGAAGGAACTGGCAGCACAGATTTTTGAAGTGGTGGAAATGAATCAGGGATTTCATCCGGTTCATTTTGAACTGATGCAGGCAGCTTACGGGACAGAGGAAAAACCGGAATATGTGGGACAGATCTGCAGTTACCTGATAAGAACCCAGCAGTTTGATACAAAATTTCACCACTGGTATGAAAAGGGAATCGGGCTTGAACTTCGGATTACCGGATTATACGAGGCTTATCTGATGTCACTGGATGAACGGGAGATTGCATCGGTTCCAAAAATTATCCGGATGTACTTTCAGTATGACAGTAATCTTCCCTATCGGAAGATGGCAATTCTTTACAACAATATCATTGCGTCAAAGGAAAGCGAACCGGAAATTTATGAACAGTATCGCCGGGTGATGAGCCGTTTTGCCATGGAACAGATCGAGCAGGAACATGTGGACGATAATCTGGCGGTGGTTTATGAGGACATGCTCGAACTGGGGCTGGTGAATGAAGAACTTGCAAAATGTCTTTCCAATATTCTGTTTGCGCATAAGCTGGTAATTATGCAGCCGCATATGGTCCGCGCGATTGTATACCAGAAGCAGATGAAAGATCCGCAGATCGTTCCGATTGTAAACGGATGTGCCTACGTGTCCCTTTTCTGCAGGGAATATGCCATTTTGTTTGAAGATGGGAAAGGCCAAAGATATATCCACAGTGTCCCGTACCGGCTGGATTCCCTGATGGATGCCGGATCGTATCTGGAGAAATGTACGGCACTGGCACCGGAGGAACTTCCGTATATTGTTTCCCATTTTGGGGAAAAGCCGGATCATCATATGTTTGATGCCAAAGAGGAAAAATTTTTCCGGAGAGTGCTGTTTGCACAGGAGCTGGATACGGAATACCAGTCGTATTTTTCCAGGGAGATTGTGCGTTATTATCAGAAAAAAGAGCAAAAACCCCTGGTGGAACAATATCTGGAACAGGCAGATTATGAGCAGATGCCGCAGGCGGTGCGTCAGTATATGATGGAATCCCTTGCAGACTGGCGGATGTATGATCGGTTGTATGAACAGATGCAGGAATATGGGCTGGATCAGATCGGATCATCGGCAAAGGTTGCAGTTGCCACCTATCTGCTGGATGCGATGGAAGAGAGGGAGCAGGACGAGGAACTGCTGCTTTTGTGTACAAGTGCGTTTTTAAACAAAAAATACAATGACAGGATTCTGCAGTATCTGAGTGATTTTTATTCCGGACCGGTTGAGACCATGCTTCGTTTATGGAGAGCAGCACAGGATTTTGAACTTCGGACAAGAGATCTGGAAGAACGGATTCTTGAGCAGATGCTGTATACGGATATGGATCTTTTGCAGGCACTGGAGGTATTTGCGCATTATTATGAAAGCGGTGGGCAGGAACTGATTGTTCTTGCGGTCATTACGGTATTTGCGCAGAACTATTTTGTAAAAGAAGCCGCGCTGCCACAACAAATCCTTGCCATAATACGGAGACGGCATCAGAGCGGAAAGAAACTAAATGATGCCTGTAAACTTGCCCTGCTCAAATCGTTTTCCGGGATGTCCTCTCTGCAGGAGGCACAGTATGAAGCCGCAGATGTGCTGCTGGCAGAGTTCACCGGAAGAAATATGAATTTTTCATTTTATAAAAGACTGGACCGGCGGCTGGTACAGAAATATCATTTGTATGACAAAATTTATGTGGAACACCGGACAAACCCCAAGAAACATGTCGTGTTGCACTACAGCCGGGATGAGGACGGGGAGCAGTTTCACGAAGTGGATATGCCGAATGTCTATGCCGGTATTTTTGTGGAAACATTTGTGGTATTTTTCGGGGAGGAGATCCAGTATTACATCACCGAAGAATATAAAAATAAGGTCGTCTCGACGGAAAGTAATCGTCTGACCTGTAACGATATCTATGCACAGAAAGATGAAAGCAGGTACAATCTGATCAACCAGATGCTGATTTCAGAGACTTTATCCGATGAAGTTTCCATGTTTCAGACGATGAAACAGTACGCAGGATATGATGAGGTGACGAAAAAAGTATTTAAGCTTTTGTAAGCAGGATGGGAGAAGAGATGGAAGCCAATACCTGTTATCTTGGCATCGAACTGAACGACTCGTATGCCATGGTAAGTTATATGCAACCGAATATGGAAGAACCGGAGACGGTCAGCACGATTGCCGGCAGTGAAAATTACCGGATTCCCACGCTGCTTGCCCGACGCAAAAATGTCGGCATGTGGTATTATGGGGAAGATGCCGGAAGGATGGCAAAAACCAGTGAGGTGATTTGTGTGGATTCCCTTCTTCGCCGTGCCGCTGCATCGGAAGTGATTACCATTGCAAAAGAAAGTTATGATGCAGTAGATCTGCTGGCACTGTTTATTAAAAAAGTGATTGAACTGCCGCAGAAACTGGGAAATACTTCGCATGTGACCGGAATTGTCCTGACGGTGGATCATCTGACGAAAGAGTTGATCGGCATTTTCCGGCATGTGGCAGAACTTTTAGGATTGTCGCAGGAAACATTTGCGGTGATCGATGACAAAGAGAGTTTCTATGCGTTTGCCATGAACCAGGAGAAATCTTTGTGGATGCACGATGTGTTTTTGTTTTCCTGCGGGAAGAATGCCGTCAGTTCCTATGACCTTTCGAGGGATATGCATACGAAGCCGCAGATGATCACAATTCACGCAACCGGGGCACAGGAACTGGGAGAGGAGAAAGATGAGGCGTTTGCAAGGCTTCTGACTAACTGTTTTGCAAACCGTTCGGTATCTTCGGTTTATCTGGTCGGGGACGGGTTTGACGGAGAATGGATGAAACAGTCACTGGCAGTTCTCTGCCGGGGACGGCGCGCGTTTCTGGGACAGAATCTTTTTTCCAAAGGGGCATGCTATATGGCCCGCATCCGTGAAATGGGAGAAAACTGGCCATTCATTTACATGGGTGAAAACGAGATGAAATTTAATCTGAGTTTAAGTGTCGTGGAAAAAGAAAAAAAGAAGGTTTTAAATCTTGTCAGTGCCGGGAAAAACTGGTTTGAGATAAAAAATACATGTGAGGTGATCCTAAGCGGCACGCCGCAGGTGGAATTTTTAAAGCAGCTTCCAAGCAGCAGTACTCCCCAGATACAGACGGTGGAACTTGAGGATCTTCCGGTTCGTCCGGACCGCACGACAAGACTCCGGATTACGGCCAGTCCGGTGGCAAATGATAAGATTGAAGTGGAAATCCGGGATCTGGGATTTGGTGAATTTTTCCCGGCTACCGGCCGGGCATGGAAAAGTATCATAATGATGGGATAAACGTATGGGTGAATTATTACTTTGTCATGAAACAATTGCGGCTCTGCCCTATTATATAGAGGAAACCGGGATAAACATATATTCCATGGAAGAACTCAGCTATTATATTTCCGGAAATGTGTATCTTTTAGATCATTCCTTCATGTGTGAGAGTTTATGTACATGGGTGGAAAAACAGATGCATCGTGTCGAACTCGCACAAAAACTCAGGGAGAATATCCGCACGGAAGGAAAATTGTCCGATTTTGTTTTTGCCATATTGCAGGATACGGCATACTGTACCATGAAAGAAATGCAGGAGATCGTTTTTGCGGTCCGGCAGATGGAACAGAAGTCGGATTTTGAGCGTGACAAGATCCGGGCAGACCAGCTGATGGAGAAGGAAAAATATCTGGCAGCTATTTACCGGTATAAACATCTGTTAGACGAAGCAGATATGAAGGAAACCAGTGAGGTTCTGCGGGGAAATCTCTGGCATAACCTTGGAACGGCGTATGCACGTCTCTTTTTGTTTGAAGAGGCAGGGCGCTGCTTTGAGAAGGCATATGCATTGAATAAACAAAAGGAATCTCTCCGGGAGTGCCTGATGTGCTGCCGCTGCCGGCATGATGAGGAAGCGTTTGCGGAAATTGCAAAAAGATATCAGGTGGAGGAGAAAAATCAGCAGGAAATCAGAAATGAAATTTCCATCGCATGTAAGAGCGAAAAACTCGAACAGTTTGAAGCCCATCTGGAAGAATTGGCGCAGCGGACCGGGGGTGCCCAAAAGGTGAAGGCAAGGAAAGAAGTAATGGATGTGATTGTTCAGTGGAAGAAAGAGTATCGAAGGAGCTGCAAGGTATAACATATGATTTTTTCAAATTTATTTCATAGAAAAAAGAATAAAGAAAGTGAGACAGGAAGTTTCTCACAATATGATCAGAGCGAGTATGCAAAACTTGAGACAAAAAACATTGTAAAAGAATTGAATCTGTCGGACGCGGCGCAGGCAAAGAAATATGTAGTGGATTTGTGTAAGCAGATGATTCAGGCGTCTAAGGATATTGAAGACAGTAAATCGGAATATCAGCTGGTGACAAATTATCTGACAGATATTCAGATTCTCGAAGATCTGACGGACGCAGAGCGTAAATCGATTCTCGAGTGTGCCACACAGGTCGCAAAGCTGGAAAAGCAAAGAACCGATTTTCTGAAAACCAAACGCCGGCTGACAGATACGCAGTTTGCGCAGATGCAGGAGGAAGAAGAGAATCTTCCGGGAGTGATCCGCCGGCTGAAAGCCAATGAGGCAGATCTGGATGCGATCAAGAGAAATATGGCATATCTGGAAGGTAAAAAACTGGAATGGTCCATGCAGCGGTCAGATTCCGCAAAGGTACAGAAAGTAACCCGTACCGCAGCATGCTATCTGTTAGCTGTATTTATTACGTTGTTTGCTTTTGTGGGAATACTTTCCTGGTATCTGAACAGGGATCTGCAGCTGGTTTTCACCATTATGGGATTTGCAGCTGTGGGAGCGGGCGCGTTTATTTTGATCCGTTATCAGGATTCCACAAGAGAGATCCGTCAGGCGGATGTCAACCGCAATCAGGCGATTACTTTGGAGAACCGGGTAAAGATCCGCTATGTCAATACGAAAAACGCTGTGGATTTCATCTGTGAAAAATATCATGTCCGCAATGCGAAAGAACTGGAATTTTTATATGGACAGTATCAGGAGGAAGCGCGGGAAAAGGATACATTCCGTAAAACCAGTGATGATCTGGATTATTATACGCAGAATCTTCTGCAGTATCTGACACGGCTGCGGATGTATGATACCCGTGTATGGCTGACACATGCAAATGCGCTGGTCGACAGCCGGGAGATGGTAGAGCTGAAGCATGAACTGCTGACAAGGCGGCAGAAACTGCGGGCACGTATGGAGTACAGTGTGGGAAGTATCCATGAGATGAAGGGTGAGGCTCTCAAAAATATGAGCAAGCTCGGAAACAATGCTTATCAGCTGGAGCAGATCATCCGCAAGATTGAAGCGATGAATCCGGTATTTAAGTAAAAATAATAGTGATTTATTGCGTTTTCTTTTGAGATAGCCGCCCAGTGTGAAAGGGGCGGCTATCTCCTGTCTTATCGTGTAGTGTTTTGCATACAGTCAAAATTGGGATTGAAAGCATAGTAGTTTTTGCTGTCCAGTTCTTCCTGCAGCAGACGAAGAGCCTCGCCAAAACGCTGGAAATGCACAATTTCACGCTCGCGCAAAAAGCGGATTGGATCAGCAACTTCCTGATCTTTTGCCAGACGCAGTATATTGTCATACGTTTTTCTTGCTTTTTGTTCTGGGGCGACTTCGTAAGAACAACATTCCACAATATAATATGAAGATAAAACAAGCTATCCTACATAGTTTCAGTGTTTTTAATAGAATAAACTTTAAAAAAGGGAGAAAGTGATTTATACTATAAAAAAACAAATGAGGATTTAGTAGATGGATAATTTATTTCAATTTTTGGATAAAATATTGCCTTTAATTTCAACATTATTAGGCGCTTATATTACATATTTTGTTACTGTTTCGAGTAAAAAAAGTGAATTAAAAGTAAATGCACAAACTAAGGCAAGAGATGAATATTGGATACCATGTTCTATTGCAATTTCAAATTTGCAGAAAAAAATAGTTGAATTAACAAAAAAAGAAAATTGTTATGTTACCTTTCAAGGTGAAAATAGTTGTGAGCAGGAACTTCAGGAATTACTGAAATATCTTCAAGCTGATAAAAGAATTTACTTTTATGAAAGGACAAGAAACATATTAACTTTATTAAAAGAAAGTATAGAAATTTATGAGACAGCAGTAAATGATGATGTACAATCTATTTTAAATATCTTTCGCAAACAATATTATGCTATGATAAAGGAATTTTCAGTATATAAAAATAATAATTGTACTGATTGTGTAATAGCTATTAGAACAACTTTTCCTCAAGAGATAAAAGAAGGAATATTAACCCAAAAAGGTATAATATGGTTTGGGCAGGTATATGATGTTGATTTTGTAAGAGGTGATTATTCAAATACATTTTCTACAGACATGACTTATGGTTCTGAGGATTTCTATTATGAGGTATGGTTGCAAATAAAAGAATATGGTAGACAACGAGAAGAATTTGGATTATCCCCAGAACAAGAACTAGGCTTAGATGTCCTTGATTATGAATTTGAAAATTTTAGGAAATTTACTAGTCCTTTAGTTGAATTTATAAAAGGCATAAATTATCAAAACAAATATACTGCAATTTTTGAAACATTATCTTTGTTACAAGATGAAATCTTTAAGAATATTGATGATGTAACAATTTTATAATTTTTAGGCGTTCAGAAATGAGCGTCTTTTTTCATACCCAAAATCGAAAGGAGAAAGAAGAAATATGAATAAGCTAGTAAAGCGATTGCTGACAGGAACACTTGCTTTTGCAACCATTCTCACGGCATTACCAGTGACGGCGGTTCATGCTTCCGGCAATCAATACTGGACAGAATCAGCAGAACGTGTCGGCTACATTGAACACGTTATGAATGATGGTTCTATCAAATCCACATTCAATGAGGGACACATGAAAGTTGAGGGCGAAACTGCCTACTGCGTGGACATCAACACCAATTTCAAGAATGGATATAAAACACGCTCTGACGCAAGTACCCGTATGAGTAGCGATCAGATTGCGGACGTTGCTCTTTCCTTAGAGTACGTCAAGCAATATACCGCTTCTCATACGAACTTGAATTACAAACAGGGATACTTGCTGGAACAGTGTGTTGTCTGGCAGAGGTTGAGTGAACAGCTCGGCTGGCAGTGCGATAACGTCAGAGCTTCCTATAATGAAATCTCACAGGCAGTACAGAATGAAGTTTACGCTGGTGCGAAAGCATTTGTGAAAGCAAATAAGGGACGCTATGAATGTGGCGGTTACATTTATACTGGCGAAGGACAGGACATCGGACAGTTCTGGGCGAAGTTAAATGTAGGAAATGCAAAGGTCAAAAAGACTTCTTCCAATCCAACGGTCACAGATGGCAATGCCAACTATTCCTTTGAGGGTGCGACATTTGGTGTCTATTCTGATAAGGGCTGTAACAGCCAGCTTGCCACACTTACTGCCGATGGAAACGGCGATACCAAAGAAGTTGAGGTAAAAGCCGGAACAGTTTACATCAAAGAGCTTTCTGCTCCAAAGGGTTACAAGCTGGATTCTACTGTCCATGTCTTAAATGTGGAAGTTGGAAAAACAGCGACATTGACTGTTGCTGACACTCCAAAGGTCACAGAAACTTTGATTGATTTATTTAAAATCGACATGGAAACAGGAAAATCTACTCAACAGGGAACTGCTTCTTTAGAGGGTGCAGAGTTCACATGGAGCTATTATGACGGTTACTACAATGCAGACAATCTTCCTGCAAAGGCTACCCGTACATGGACAACCAAAACAGTTGCCGAAAAAGACAGTGACGGAACTATCCATTATGTATCCAGACTTGCCGACAGCTACAAAGTATCCGGCGACAGCTTCTATACACAGGACAGTAAAAATGTACTGCCACTTGGTACACTCACTGTCACAGAAACAAAAGCACCAAACGGCTACTTATTAGATGGTGCATATATGCAGGCTGACGGAAGTTCCGAACAGATTAAGGGAACATACCTTACACAGATTTCCGAAGATGGCGAACTTGCCGTACTTTCTGGAAGCAATCAGTATTCCGTATCCGACAAGGTTATCCGTGGCGGTGTAAAAATCCAGAAACGTGACCTTGAAACAAAGGATACCAAAGCACAGGGAAGTGCGACCTTACAGTACACAGAATTTAATATCATTTCCTTAAATGACAGTCCTGTACTGGTTGAGGGAAAATTATACAGCAAGAATGAAACGGTAAAGAAGATTCAGACAGGCATTGACGGAATTGCTTCTACTTCTGCTGACTTGCTCCCTTACGGAAATTACAGATTAGAAGAAAGCAAAGCACCAGAGGGCTACTTGACAGATGGTGCAAAAGCAATCGACTTTTCTATCACAGAAGATGGAAAAATCGTGGACTTGACCGACAAATCCCACTCTGTCTACAACCAGATTAAGCGTGGCGATATTGAGGGTGTAAAAATCGGTGCAGGTACACACAAACGTCTTGCAGGTGTTCCATTCAGAATTACAAGCAAGACAACGGGAGAATCCCATATTGTAGTTACTGACAAAAACGGTCAGTTCTCCACTGCTTCAAGCTGGGCTTCCCACAAGGTCAATACCAATGCCGGAAAATCCAGTGAGGACGGTGTATGGTTTGGTACATCTGAACCAGACGACAGCAAAGGTGCATTACTCTATGATACCTATGTGATTGAGGAATTAAAGTGTGATTCCAACGCCGGATTTAAGCTGATTCCAGCTTTTGAGGTAGTCGTATCCAGAAATAAAGTGACCGTAGATTTAGGGACACTGACCGATGAATACGAAAAAGAAATCACAATCCATACCACAGCTACCGACAAGGAAACAGGCGAAAAAATGATTGTTGCCGGAAAAGACATCAAGATCGTGGACAAAGTCACACTTGATGGCTTGGAAGTTGGAACAAAATATAAACTTTCCGGCTGGCAGATGTTAAAGGAAGAAAACGCCGAACTTCTGATTGACGGGAAACGTGTAGACAGTAATTATACTTTCACTGCTGACAGTGAAAAAATGACGGTTGAGATTACTTACAGTTTTGACGGTTCAGCTCTTGGCGGTCAGAACCTTGTTACTTTTGAGGAATTGTACGATATAAGCAATCCGAAAGAGCCTGTCAAGGTTGCCGAACATAAAGACATCAACGATGATGGACAGACTGTTCTTATCACAGAACGTATCATCAAAATCCATACGACCGCTACGGACAAGAACGGCAAGAAAGAAATCGAAGCCGGAAAAGATGTAACGATTGTGGATAAAGTCACATTAGATGGGCTGGAAGTTGGAACAAAATACAAACTTTCCGGCTGGCAGATGTTAAAAGAGGAAAATTCAGAACTTCTGATTGATGGAAAGAAAGTATCCAATGATTATGAGTTTACAGCTGACAATGAAAAAATGACGGTTGAGATTGCATTTACTTTTGATGGTTCTTCTCTTGGTGGCAAGAGCCTTGTCACATTTGAGGAATTATACGATATGACCAATCCAGACGAACCAAAGAAAGTGACAGAACATAAGGACATCACAGACGATGGACAGACTGTGACAATCAAGGAAGTGCCGGAAGTCCCAGACACACCAAAGGATACCGACACGCCGGATACACCATCTACGGTTACTAAGACAAGTGACAGCCCAAAAACAGGCGACAATACCAATATCTATGCTTATCTTGCCATGCTCGGTCTTTCCTGCGTAGGGCTTGGCGGTATGCTTTACTTCAAACGCCGTAGAAAGAAATCGTAAGGCGGTAAGGTAGCGGTTGGTAGAGCGTTCAAGGTCGCCACCCTTTTTGCAACTTCACGCTCCCGTGAAGCTCTGATTTACGGGAGCGTGAAGTCCACTAGGGGCGTGGGGAGTGTAGCTCCCCACAAAGTACAGCAGGAAAGAACTTACAAATAGAAAGAAAAGAGGTCAATTATTTATGGAATTAAGATTTGTCGTACCAAATATGGAAAAGACATTCGGAAACTTGGAGTTTGCCGGAGAAAATACTACGGAACAGCAGAGAATCAACGGGCGTATGGCTGTCATTACCAGAAGCTACAACCTGTATTCCGATGTGCAGAGGGCTGATGATGTAGTTGTGACGCTTCCTGCCAAAGCTGGCGAAAAACATTTCTCGCCGGAGCAGAAAGTAAAACTTATCAACCCACGAATCACTACCGATGGTTATAAAATCGGGGAACGTGGATTTGTCAATTATATCCTGCTTGCAGACGATATGTTACCAGCAGAAAGTAAATAAGGGGGTATTCAGATTATGAGATTAGCAAATGGAATCGTCATTGATAAAGAAAAGACTTTCGGAGTGTTGAAGTTCTCCGCATTACGCCGTGAAGTTCATGTACAGAATGAAGATGGAACGGTCAGTGAGGAAATCAAGGAGCGTACCTACGATTTAAAATGCAACACACAGGGACGCATGATACAGGTATCCGTTCCGGCGACTGTTCCGTTAAAGGACTATGACTACAACGCCGAAGTGGAACTTATCAATCCTGTTGCAGATACGGTAGCCAATGCAAATTACCGTGGTGCAGATGTGGACTGGTATGTAAAAGCAGACGATATTGTTTTGAAGAACAAAGGCACTCATGCCGGAAATCCACAGAACAATGCTCCACAGCAACCGCCGAAGAAATAAGAGGTGTTAGCGTATGACGTGGAAAAAGAAAGGTAACAGGATTCGTGCCAGTGACAAATCGCTGGTCTATCATTTCTGTATCGGCTGGCTGTTGCTCCTGTTCGTTGCGGTATTCATGTTACTGAACCTGCGAGAGTTTTTTGATACAGACTGGAAAAATTTCAACCTGCTCCATGCTGGAATTACATGGACAGCTTACAATTCGATTTCGATTTTGATAGCGACTGGTGCTTGTGCATTGGTCGCTTTTCTCTACTACCGTTACGGATATGACCGTATCAAGCGGTTGCTACACAGACAAAAGCTGGCTCGTATGGTGCTGGAAAATAAATGGTATGAAGCGGAGAACACCAAAGACAGCGGTTTTTTCACTGACCTGCAAAGCAGATCAAGAGAAAAAATCGTGTGGTTTCCCAAAATCTACTATCAGATGGACAATGGCTTGCTCCATATCCTGTGTGAAATCACAATGGGAAAATATCAAGAACAGCTCCTGTCCTTAGAGGATAAGCTGGAATCGGGGCTGTACTGTGAGCTGACCGACAAGACACTGCATGACGGATACATCGAATACACCCTGCTTTATGATATGATAGCGAACCGTATTTCGATTGATGAAGTGATTGCCGAAAATGGCGGTCTGCGGTTAATGAAAAATCTGGTGTGGGAATATGATTCACTTCCCCATGCCCTTATCTGCGGTGGTACAGGTGGTGGAAAGACATATTTTCTGCTGACCATCATTGAAGCCCTGCTTAGAACCAATGCAGATTTATATATTCTTGACCCGAAGAACGCTGACCTTGCAGATTTGGGAACGGTCATGGGAAATGTCTACCACACGAAAGACGATATGATTGAGTGCGTCAATGCCTTTTATGAGGGCATGGTCACACGCTCGGAAGAAATGAAACTGCACCCGAACTACCGCACAGGAGAAAACTATGCCTATCTGGGGCTTGCTCCACAGTTCCTTATTTTTGATGAATATGTGGCGTTCTTGGAAATGCTCACGACAAAAGAAAGCACCGCCCTGTTAAGCCAGCTAAAGAAAATCGTCATGCTCGGCAGACAGGCTGGATACTTTCTGATTGTGGCTTGCCAGCGTCCAGACGCAAAGTATTTCGGGGACGGTATCAGAGATAACTTCAACTTCCGTGTGGGGCTTGGTCGTATGAGCGAACTCGGCTACGGTATGCTCTTTGGAAGTGATGTAAAAAAACAGTTCTTCCAGAAGAGAATCAAAGGGCGTGGATACTGTGATGTGGGAACAAGCGTCATATCGGAATTTTACACTCCCCTTGTACCCAAAGGATATGATTTCTTGGGTACGATTGGGGAACTTACATACATAAGGCAGGACGGACAAGTGGCGTGCGAAGCGAAAGCCACAGGTACGGACTAGCCTTGCTGGTGTGGCGGTAGCCACGCCAGCATATATCAAGCCCCTCGGTATCTAACAGAGGGGCACAAATCACAAGGAAACATACACAAAAGTTACCGATTCTTGGCTGAAATCAAGCGTTTGGTAGCTTTTTTTACTGCTGTGACATCGGATAAAAAATGTCACAGTTTTTTTCGTAAAGGGGGTATCGCACTGAATGATACAGAGTGGATACAGGATTTTGCAGACAGGCGTTTGCAGTACGGTGTATCCCAGACGAAACTTGCGGTCATGGCTGGAATCAGCCGTGAACATTTAAGCCGTATCGAATCCGGCAAGGTGGCGGTCACAGAAGAAATGAAAGTGAAACTTTTGGAAGCTCTGGAAAGATTCAATCCAGAAGCACCGCTTACCATGCTGTTTGATTATGTGAGGATACGGTTTCCGACACTGGATATTGGACATATCATTAAGGACATCTTACAGCTCAATATCCAGTACATGATACATGAGGACTTCGGGCATTACAGCTACACGGAACACTACTACATCGGAGATATTTTCGTATATACTTCTCCCGATGAAGAAAAAGGTGTCCTGCTGGAACTGAAAGGAAAAGGCTGTCGCCAGTTTGAAAGTTATCTGCTGGCACAGGAACGGAGCTGGTATGATTTCCTTATGGACGCTCTGGTGGACGGTGGTGTGATGAAACGCCTTGACCTTGCCATCAATGACCATACAGGAATGTTGGATATTCCAGAACTGACCGAAAAATGCCGGAATGAGGAATGTGTATCGGTGTTCCGTTCCTTTAAGTCCTATGCTTCCGGCGAACTGGTCAAGCATGAGGAACAGGACAAGGCTGGTATGGGCTATACACTTTATATCGGCTCATTGAAAAGTGAGGTGTACTTCTGTGTTTATGAAAAAAGCTATGAGCAGTACATCAAACTTGGGATTCCCATTGAGGAAGCACCCATAAAAAACAGATTTGAAATACGGTTGAAAAATGAACGTGCTTATTATGCTGTCCGTGACCTGCTGACCTACTATGACGCTGAACGGACGGCATTTTCTATTATCAACCGCTATGTACGCTTTGTGGATAAGGAAGCAGACAAGAAACGGAGCGACTGGAAATTATCTGTCCGATGGGCGTGGTTCATCGGGGAAAACAGAGAGCCGTTAAAGCTCACGACCAAACCCGAACCCTACACACTGGACAGAACCCTACGCTGGATTCAACGGCAGGTTGACCCGACACTCAAAATGCTGGAAACAATCACAGCGAAAACAGGGATTGATTATCTGAAAGAAATCCGTAAATCCACGAAACTGACGGAAAAGCACTACAAGATAATCGAACAGCAGACCACAGCTACCGAAGATGTGATTTTGGAAAAGGAGAATTGAAAAATGCAACGATTATTATTTGATTTCCTGTTCTTCTCTTTAGGGGGAACAGTTGGCGTGATTGCCATGTGTATTTTACAGGCTGGCAGACAGTCTGACAGAAAAATGATGGAACTGAAAGGAGAAAAGAAAGCATGAATTTTGGACAGAACCTTTATAACTGGTTTTTAAGCAACGCACAGAGCCTTGTGCTGATGGCGATTGTTGTTATTGGTATCTACTTGGGATTCAAGCGTGAGTTTTCCAAACTCATCGGATTCTTGGTAGTTGCCTTAGTAGCCGTTGGTCTTGTATTCAATGCGTCCGGCGTAAAAGACGTATTGTTACAGTTATTCAATAAGATTATTGGAGCGTAAAGCCTATGGAAGAATGTAGCGTATTGATTGAAACGACTAAATCAGCAGAGAATAAAACCTCTCGCTGGTTTGATTTACCCATTGATTATGAGCTGTTCCGTGACCTGCTCGGCGTGGAAGCTGACAGTGGCGATTATCAAATCACAGATATGAAGCTCCCCTTTGCTGGCGATATTGTAAGGACAACTTCTGTCAGACGATTAAACAAGCTATACTTTGCTTACACGGATTTATCGCCAGAAGTTCAGCAGGCATACAAAGAGTTGATTCCCTATTGTGGCGGTGTAGAGGATTTATTGCAGAAATCAGAAGAATTTCTATTTTATCCAGAGTGCCACAACATCATGGACGTTGCTCGTTACCGCTTAGAGCATAACATTGAATTTTCTGCTCTTTCCAAAAAAGGAAAGAAATATTTTAATCTGGAAGCCTACGCCCATGAATTGGAAGAAAAAGGACGTTATGCTGTCTGCAACAACGGTATGTTCAAACTTTGACAGGTGGTATTGCTTATGGCAGAAATGAAAGTATTTGTTATCAATCTTGATGAACAGGAAAAAGATACAGGCTGTGCATGGTTTACACTTCCCTGCAACATAGAAGCATTAAAACAATCCATTGGCTTACCGCCGGACAGTGAGCGTTATCTTATCAGTGATTATGATTTTCCTTTTGAAATTCTGCAAGATACAGACCTTGACCTGTTAAACAATGTCTGCCTTGCAATTTCGGAGAGTGAAATCCCACCCGAAGATATACCTGCAATTCAAAGAGAATGGTTTTCAAACCTGCAAGAGCTGGAAGCCGGACTTTGCAATATTACATACCATCGAAAATGTTCAGATATGGAAGAAACATCAGAACATTTCCTGTGTGTGCATGGCAGATTTTATGAATACAATGAGTGAAAGGAAGTGACCGTTTATGATTGATGATATGCAAGTCTATATAGCCAATCTTGGCAAGTACAATGAGGGAGAACTGGTCGGGGACTGGTTCTCTTTTCCGTTGGACGAAGAAGTGATTGCAGAACGTATCGGCTTAAATGCAGAGTACGAAGAATACGCAATCCACGATACGGACAACTTCCCGATGGAGATTAGCGAATATATTTCCATCGAAGAACTGAACCGTATCTATGAGCAGTTGGAAGAATTACCAGATTACCTGCTGGACGACTTGGACAGTTTCGTATCCTATTATGGAAGTCTGGAAGAACTGGTGGAGCATAAAGATGACATCATTCTGTATTCCGGCTGTGAAACGATGACCGATGTAGCCTACTATCTGATTGATGAAGAACAGGCACTCGGAGAAATCCCGTCCTCTTTACAGAATTATATTGACTACGAAGCCTACGGGCGTGACCTCGATATAGAGGGGACATTTATTGCAACAAACGCTGGTATCTGTGAGGTACTGCGTTAAGGGCTGGCAGATCAGCACCGCCACTGGTGCTACTGTCAGCTTTTCTCTTGGGGGCAGTCTGGAAAATCCGGCTGTCCCTGTTGTTAGGAAAATGAAGAAAGGAGCATTTACAAGTGAAGAAAATCCGAAGTTATACAAGTATCTGGAACGTGGAAAAAGTACTGTATGCCATCAATGATGTAAACCTGCCATTCCCTGTGACCTTTACCCAGATTACATGGTTTGTGCTGACGGAATTTATCATCATTCTGTTTGCAGATACCGCCACTTTCCATGATTGAGGGTGCATTTTTAAAATATTTCGGGATTCCCGTTGCTCTTACATGGTTTATGTCACAGAAAACCTTTGACGGGAAAAAGCCATACAGTTACATCAAGACGATGGTTCTGTATGCCCTGCGTCCCAAAGTGACTTATGCCGGAAAAGCCGTGAACCTGCATAAGCAGAAATTTGAGGAAACTATCACGGCAGTAAGGAGTGTGACCTATGTTCCCGATTAAATATATCGACAATAACCTTGTCTGGAATAAGGACAATGAGGTGTTCGCCTACTATGAGCTGATACCGTACAATTATTCATTCTTATCCCCAGAACAGAAATACCTTGTGCATGACAGCTTCCGTCAGCTTATCGCACAGTCCCGTGAGGGAAAGATTCATGCGTTGCAGATTGCAACCGAAAGTTCAATCCGAAGCATACAGGAACAGTCAAAGAAGCTGGTAACGGGGAAATTAAAGGAAGTCGCCTATCAGAAAATAGACGACCAGACCGAAGCCCTTGTATCTATGATAGGCGACAATCAAGTTGATTACCGTTTCTTTCTGGGATTCAAGCTCATGGTCACAGAGGACGAAGTCAATCTGAAGAACATCAAAAAATCGGTATTTCTGACATTCCGTGAGTTTTTGAATGAGGTAAGGCACACGCTGATGAATGACTTTGTTTCCATGAGCAATGATGAAATCAACCGTTATGCGAAGATGGAAAAACTGCTGGAAAACAAAATCTCCCGTAGATTCAAAATCCGCCGACTGGAAGCCAAAGATTTTGCCTATCTGATGGAACACCTCTACGGCAGGGACGGGATAGCTTATGAAGATTATGTGTATCCTCTGCCAAAAAGAAAATTAAAAAGAGAAACACTGATTAAGTATTATGACCTTATCCGTCCTACCCGTTGTGTGGTGGAAGAAAGCCAGCGATATTTGCGTCTGGAACATGAGGACAGCGAAAGCTATGTATCCTACTTTACGGTCAATGCCATTGTCGGGGAGCTGGACTTCCCATCATCGGAAATCTTTTATTTCCAGCAACAGCAGTTCACATTCCCTGTGGATACGTCTATGAATGTTGAGATTGTCGGGAATAAGAAAGCCTTAACCACTGTCCGTAACAAGAAAAAGGAATTAAAGGACTTGGATAATCACGCCTATCAAGCCGGAAACGAAACAAGTTCAAATGTGGTGGAAGCCTTGGACAGTGTCGATGAACTGGAAACAGATTTAGACCAGAGCAAGGAAAGTATGTATAAGTTAAGTTACGTCATACGGGTGTCTGCACCCGATCTTGACGAACTGAAACGCCGTTGTGATGAAGTCAAGGACTTTTACGATGATTTGAATGTGAAGCTGGTTCGCCCTGCCGGAGATATGATGGGACTGCATGGAGAATTTCTTCCAGCCAGCAAGCGTTATATCAATGATTATATCCAGTATGTGAAATCCGACTTTTTAGCCGGACTTGGTTTCGGTGCTACTCAGATGTTGGGAGAAAACATAGGAATCTATATCGGGTATTCCGTGGATACAGGAAGAAATGTCTACCTGCAACCGTCCCTTGCCAGTCAAGGGGTAAAAGGTACGGTCACAAATGCGTTGGCTTCTGCTTTTGTAGGTTCGCTTGGCGGTGGAAAATCATTCTGTAATAACCTGCTAGTATATTATTCCGTCCTGTTCGGGGGACAGGCAGTTATCCTAGACCCGAAAAGTGGTGCGAAACGTTCCTACTTGAAAAGAGTAGGCACAGCACTTCATTAAATCAATATTTAATGTGTGTTGGAGAACTAAACACACGAATAGTCGAATGACGGGGTAACGCCCTGAAAGGCTACTTTAATACTCTGACTGGCAGAAACTTGAGTAAACAAGGCTCTGTCAGAAGCTCGGTGAAGTCGGCAGACAGACACCGTAACAGATAATGCTGACGAAAGATTCCCAGAGGTGGGCGTTGTGTCCTATATGCCGGAAGTCTATAAAATATCTATGGTTAGAATGTAGATGAGAGGTCTACTGACGAATCCTTGAATGTACAGGTCTATATCGGGGCTGGATAGAAATGTCCAGTGACACAAACAGTGTCGCTACTGTGGGTGAGTAAGACTCCGCATTTATGAAAATCCATATAACGTTAAAGGCGTTATCAAGGTAGCAGGCTTATAGAGGAAACCTAAGGATATATGTACAGATAGTGTGTTTGGAACGTTGAAAGCTGACAACATGGAGATTTTACTGTCTGTGAAGTGTTCACATCAGAAAGTTATTGTGAGATTAGCAATGATATAAGGTGTGTTAATGTCAGTGAGAGTGGTGGCACAGTACCTATGAAACCGTGATAACAAGCGGTGGAGGGATAGCCACTAGTCATATGAAGAATAGAATTACTAAGAAAAATGGTATGGGTTCGAGTAAGACTAAGAGATGTACTTGCTCCTGCAAACAAGGAGGGTACAGACCATGCTAAAGAAAAACAAGCTCCGCTATAACGAGTATTATGATATGCAACATATTTATGACGAGTTATACGCACAGAGCAAGAACGGTAATAACTTTTATAAGTTACTTGAAATTATTGGTTCGGAACAAAATATTTGTTTAGCTTACCGTAATCTGAAATCAAACAGTGGCAGTAAAACGGCTGGAACGGATGGAATGACGATAGACGATATAAAACAACTCAGCAATGCTGAGATTGTTGCTACCGTTCGGGAAAGCCTTAGCAACTACCGCCCCAAATCAGTCAGACGTGTTTTCATTCCAAAAGCTGGGAGCGATAAAATGCGTCCATTGGGGATTCCGTGTATCTGGGACAGGCTGGTACAACAATGTATCCTGCAAGTCCTAGAGCCGATATGCGAACCAAAGTTCCATAATCATTCCTATGGATTCCGTGCGAATCGAAGTGCCCACCATGCAGTCAGCAGAGTAACGACACTGATAAATTTATCAAAATATCATTACTGTGTTGACGTAGACATTAAAGGATTTTTCGATAATGTCAATCATGGAAAACTATTAAAACAAATCTGGACACTTGGTATTCGGGATAAAAGATTGATTTGCATTATCAGCAAAATGCTGAAAGCCGAAATTGACGGCGAGGGTGTCCCAGAAAAAGGAACGCCACAAGGCGGTCTGTTAAGTCCACTGCTCTCCCTCATAGTCCTTAATGAATTAGACTGGTGGGTAAGCAGTCAGTGGGAAACATTCCAGCCGAAGAACCGCAGTAAAAATGGGTGGCTTCAATACGCAAAGAAATATACCAAACTGAAAAGCGGTTTTATTGTACGTTACGCTGATGATTTTAAAATCATGTGTTCAACCTATGGAGAAGCACAAAGATTTTACCACAGTACCGTAGATTTTCTTAATAAAAGGCTGAAATTAGAAATCAGTCCAGAGAAATCAAAGGTAGTAAATCTGAAGAAAAATTCATCAGATTTTCTGGGGTTCAAAATCAAAGTCATTCCAAAAGGAAGAACGAAACACGGTTATGTTGCCAAAACAGATATGAACCAAAAAGCATTAAAGAAAGCGAAAACAAATCTAAAGTTAAAGGTAAAAGATATAGCCAGACATACGACTGGCTTCAATATCAGCAGATATAATCTGACAGTTATCGGTATGCAGAATTACTACTGCATAGCAACTAACGTATATAACAACCTGACAGAAGTAAGTTACGCTCTCTTACCGACCATACGAATCCGTTTAAGGAACATTGCAAAATCAGTTCCATTTGAAAGTACAAGTTCAGAATTTCAGAGCAGGACAAAAGGAATCAGACCAAAAACAAAAATAGTGATGATTGCGGATAATCCGCTATTGCCGATTCAAGGAGTACAACACAAAAATCCTATGAATTTCTCGCAAGATATTTGTAATTTTACAAAGCAAGGGAGAAACAAGGTGCATGAGGACGTTGTAGTTGTAACAAAAGAAGAAATCCGAGCGTTGTTGGAAAATGAAAACCCTGCCGATAGCGTAGAGTTTAACGACAATCGTATTTCGGCATATATCGCACAACAAGGCAACTGCTATGTAATGAATCGTCGAGGAACTCCGTCCACTCTGATATGTATTCACAAATCAGACAAAGGAGATAACCTTGACAGATATTCTAATCTGGCATTTGTGGAAATTCCCATTGCAAAGGCAATCCTAACAGAATCAGCAGACGAAGCAAAATCACTGTTAAAAGGTTATGTTCTTAATAGTCAGCAGAAGAAAAAACTGAACAGAATACGGACGAATTACGGATACCAGACAATAACTGGGAAATAACTTATAAATCTATTTGGATATGATGGAACGCCGTATGAAGCGAAAGTTTCATGTACGGTGTGAAGCGGGGGAAAACTTGGAGATAACATCAAA